>ERZ1034411.75-NODE-75-length-38069-cov-27.240254_pt1 | contig 38069 bp, 47 predicted proteins | sample MGYA00520583_ERZ1034411 | MGnify/ENA primary metagenome ERZ1034411 (study PRJEB33736, sample SAMEA104288481) | Azolla microphylla | place: Ecuador | collected 1982 | study: EMG produced TPA metagenomics assembly of the PRJEB19522 data set (Is there foul play in the...
TATTAGACAGTTTGAAGATGGATAAAAGAGGTAAAAATGGAATTACAGAAATTATTGTGCCAACTTCCAGCTATCCATTGATAAGGAAGATGTAACATAATTTCCGCATTTTCTTTTCAACAAAGTTTGCAGCCTATAGTTTTTATGAAGAAGATACCCCGGAAGAAAACCTTGTAGGAAATAGCGTTATATGGTTACATAATACACTGAAAAATCTTTTGAGTAAATGTGCTGGCCCCAAGCTAATTAAAACAGCCAAATATATTTATTGAGAGAGGCCGCGTGAGCAGGAAGAGTGAGATAATAATCCGTGGGAACTTCATGAAGATAATTATTTGGATGGAAAATAATTTTCTCGATTTTCCAGAAGTAGAGATGAATACTTTTAGTCTAGCAGTATTACTTTGGACTAATTAAGGAATAGGGAGTTTTTGCCTAAGAAACACCACCTTCATTTTGGTAGAAATCTGTCGTACCTTGTTGAGCTTTGAAGATGGACAAGGGATATTAAATTTGTCAGGCTATGCAGATTTAGCACAACTGCCTACAGGTCTTAGTCAGTTAACAAATCTTCAAGCACTAAGCTTATACTTGGAAGGAACCAAGTGTTTACCAACAGATATTGGTCAGTTAACTAATCTTAAATGGCTATGTCTAAACATAGATGAATTAGAATATTTACCAGCAGAATTTGGCAGATCGAGTAACTTGAAACAATTAATCCTAGAGAATATGTAAGAGCTCAAAGACCTACCTGCTGAGTTTTCGCAACTAAGTTCTCTGGAAGAAATAAAGCTGCTTCATTGTGGATTCATGGCAGTACCAGAGCCTATTTTTGAACTGACAAACCTAAAAAAGCTGAAGTTCAGTGTGAAATCTGGCATAGACTGTGTTGTTTCCCCGAAAATCGGTCACGTGCACCAATTGCAAGAGTTAGAGATTGTAGGGACTTTTGCTAACTATCTACCAGATGAAATTGGGGAACTGTCACCTTTAGAGAAGCTAAAGATAAATTGCTTGTATCTGAAAAAATTACCTGAGAGTATTGGCAAATTGCAGAATTTAAAAGAACTACGCTGCTATGGTTCGGATAATAGTACAATTATACTTGACTTTTTAAGTCAGTTGACTAGTCTACATTTGTTAAATCTTGCGAGCTTGGGGACTGGACACATTCCTGAAGTTTTGTTCGAAATGCCATTTTTACAAACTTTGCGATTTGACAGTGACGCGCCCCAAGGAGAAATTGAGGGTCTGAAAAAAGCTTTACCTAATAGAGAGGTCCGAAAATTTAGAAAGGAGTCTGTGTCTGGCTTTCCATAGTGTTAAGATTAGGAAAGAGCCAAGGAAAGAATCAGGGTTGGGAATAGTTACGGATAGTTCCTATCCATGAAGATGTTGATGACTAATTCATAACTGACCTCATATCCATAACATTTATGAAATGGGCAAAACTAATGAACCAATTCCTAATGTGACTAAACCACAAATAGTAAGAATTACTTGTGAGTAAATTGGGGAATTCAGGGGAAATCTTTGTTGAGGTACCCGGAATATTTTTACAAGTCTAATGACCTGTTCAACAAAAATACCCTTGGTGGAAAACTCTTTGTTTCCTGCCTTGTGTTCTGAGGTTGATTCTCCTTTACCTGGTTTCTTATAACTTGGGCTAATATTCTTTCCTCCTTGATATACTTTATCTCCTCCAAACATTTGGTTGTTATCGAACTTCTTTTGTTGCTCTCGAAATAAGCTAATATAACTGGTTGGGCCTTTTTCTCCTACTTCTACCAAGTCTTGAAACTGATGGTTAGTTATTCCCAGTATTTTTTTGTACGATGTGGGTATTCTTGAATATAATCAAGTGTGTTTTTCCTTTTGGTAGACGGTCAAAATTCCCTATTCCGTTCTACATTCCGTTCTACTCTACCATTGTTTTGACACAAAGTTAATTTTCCGGACAGGTCTAATACAGAGGTATCTGATTACAAAGAGTACCGTGACTAAAATGAAGTTGCGCAGTAGAAAATTTCAGAGAACCTAAGACTTAAAAGCCTATCTTTCATAAAGAATGATAGAATTGATACAGTAGAGCAATGTATCATCGATTTTCAGCTGCAACACCAACTTATCAAACCAGAGAAATTCGCGCAATGGCTGACCACTAATCTTATTCTAGGCGCTCGCTCAAAATCTTAGCAGTCAAATTCAAAATTATACAATCATCGTTCTCAACATTAAATTCCAAGTTTTGTCTATGGTAAGCATTGGTGACAAGTTAAGGAAAAGGGGAAATTGTCAAGGGTGGTATTTGCAGTGGTTAAAAATCGTGAGCAACTCATTAATAGGCAAGTAATTGAGCGATTGTTACCAGCCATGACACAGAGCCGAAAAACCAATCGAGACTACACGAAAAAGAAACACAGACTACTCGTAGAAGATCAAGTAATTGCCGAGCAACTCTCAGGATTACTGACACCAACCATTACAAATCAAGAAAACTACTACCGAAAATTAGGACTCAGAAAACGGATACTGAATTTACCGTTCATGATGGCTGCGGTGTTAACCTTATTATGGGACAGTGCCGGAGTCAGACCACTGACAAGAATGTTAGCCGAAGTGGGGTCAGGAAAAACAATGGCATTCTTATTTAACAAGCGTGTTAGACCCTAATGTTTTACCACCTTATGTGGTAGCCGATTCATATCGGGGACGTTGGCGGATTTAAGATGCCTGTAATACAGTAAAAAGACTCTTGGGTTTAAGTTATTTATGGACGGGTTCAATCAGTGGAATTCAATTATAAATTTGGGCGACTTGGTTATTTTATGCTGTTTTAGTAGATTTAGGTGATGCCGTAGCGGATGCACTTTCTCTGCCATTTGATGAAATCTCATTAGAAATGATTTATCGTCGTCTTTATCATTTGATGATGGCTCATCAAAAAGGTAAGGCAACAGAAGAAAGTTAAGTATTTTGCTGACCCCCAAAATCGAGATTTAGGTATTATCAAACAACAGCGAAAACTAAATGTTAGGTTAATTGTCGCTCCTTTGCCTGATCTTCAACGAGGGCTTGACCAATTCTTTTTCCATATTTCTCCAAAAGCCTCTTGACAAAAGACTTTCAGCCTTAACTTGTCACCAATGCATTGATATTGTCATATAAATCAACTTTTCTGGTTCTTCGGAACTTATTATGTTGAAACTTTAATTAAATTCCGTCAATTGCCTTGGAAATCAAGCCTTACAGACATTTATTTATAACGTTAATTTCAGCAATTTTGCCTCAAACCCTAAGAATAAGGACTGTTATTATTACCCAGCAAGGGTTTCAAGCTGATTTACAGACATATTTAGCATAACAAGTAATGAAGAGCCAATTTTCTTTATTTCCTCTCAGTGTTTTTGATTAATCCAGTCGTTTTTGATACAAAAAAACTAAACAAGTGATCGCAATCAGGGGAAGCTTGACAAACCTTAGCTACATCTAACAATTCTAACAGCTTATAGGCGTGTTTGATTTTGTGATATTCTCCCTTGGTAGTGCTACCAGTCGCAGTTTTGAGAGTAGGTTCTAAAATATCTTTTGAAATAATCTCCACATTAGCATTTTTGGGAATAGAATTTTCTTTAAAATCTTGTCTATAAAACTTTTTCAGAGTTGCAATATCAGCAATAAACCAAGCTTCCATTGTTTGTACTATTAAATGGCAATTATGATCATCAACTACTACTGGTTCATCCCAATTATCCCTAGCTTTCAAATGTTCCCAAGGAGAATTGATTTCCACAGGTGCTTCTCCATCAAGAAACAACACATCAAAAGCATCGGCATGAGATTTGAAAGTATTCTTAAAGTCCCTAAAAGCATGATTGTCAGTACCACAAAGAATAATATCCCATTTAATTTTTGGACTGCTTGCGGTATCAGCAATAGGTTGTAAAAAACGTGCAAATCCTTCCTTAATTAATTTTTTTGTATTTCTATAATCTCCACCACCTTCTATATAAATTCTAATCTCTTTTACCTTCCATCTACCCCTCCTATCTACCCATCTAAACTTTACCAAAATCCCTCAAATAAACCTCAGCGAACCTCCGTGTTAACCTCCTCGCACTTCTGGGTTTCAATTACCTCCTCAACCCTTCTCAACTCACCCGCCCGCCAACTATCAGCAATATCTTTAATAAAACTAGCGATAGGAATAGCCACCAACAAACCCAAAACGCCGCCTAACTTCGCACCAATTAACAAAGAAATCACCACCCAAACAGGATTTAAACCAGTCAAATTACCCAAAATCCTTGGTGCAACAATATTAGAATTAATTTGGTCAATTGTTACGGCTATCGCTGCAACTTCTACCCCTTCCCAAAAATTTTCTAACGCTACCAATAAACTCACAATACCAATACCTATTCCAGTTCCAAAAGGGAAAAGAGAGAAAATACCAATACCTATTCCAAACAACAAAGCTAAAGGAATTCTTAACGCTACAAATGCCAAAGTAACTGTCACCGCTAAAATTGCTCCTAATGTTGCTTGACCGATAAAATAATTCTGAAAATCCTCTTTGAGTAATTCTCTTACTTTGGTGCTAATATTGGAGGGAAACCATTGATAAATCCCATTCCATAATTTTTCACCATTTAAGGTTAAATAAATAGTTAAAACTACTGCTAATAGTAAATTAACTAAAAATCCAATAGTATCAAATGCAAAACTAAGAATCTTACCCGTGAAAGATTGAAATTGACTAGAAATTCTTTCCAATAACTGTGTAGCTAAACCACTGATATTAACTGGTAGATCTTGTTGTGTAGCTGCCCAATTCAGAAAAACTTGTAATTGTTTAGTTCCCGAATCAATCCAAACCGGGAGAATATTAACTAATTCATTGAGTTGTTGAAAAATTAAGGGTACTAAAATTACGCCTACAGCCCCCAAAATTACTACTGCTATCAGTAAAACTCCAACAATTGCTAAGTTACGTGGTACTCCGCGTTTATGAAAAAATTTGATAGGATAATCCAAGACAAAAGCTAATAAAATGGCAACAGAAATAACACTGACTAAAGGTTGGAAATATTGAATAACTTGGATTAGTAACCAACCGTTAAGAATGGTAATAGGAAAAGCGAATCCTATACTTAACCATCTTGGTAATTTGTTGATCGTTTGCATGAGTTGTAATGTTCTTGATTGATTCAGTTGATTGAGATATTTAGAATGGTTTCTTTATTGAGTCCGTGCTGTACTAATTGTTTATTAAGCAAGTGTCACATTCAATATCTATTGAAGGGTACATCAAATGTCGAAAATCTCTTGATACTAACCAATTTATAGTTCTGACGCGCCCTACTGAATATGCTATTTGCTTAAGTCCTGAAGAAAATCCAGCATAATCTGTTGATGGGTAATTCCTAAAGGCCTTACTTCTTCAGCTATTATTGAATAATAACTACTTTGGAGAATATCTTCCGGTCTTAGTAATCCCATATCCCACCCTTCATTTAAAACTAATTGATCTAATCCTACTAATAATAGAGCTTGAAAAACATGAGGAATAATTTTTTCATCGGCATACATTCCAAATTTGCCAAAAGATGGTAGTTCATAATTGATCTCTTCAATAACGTCCCTCACAAGTGGTGTTTATTGGGTTTCTCCTGGTTCTAGATGTCCACCAAATAATCCCCAACAAACAGGATAGGCAATATGAGGAAAATTATCCCGCAGTTGCATGAGGAACTTGTTCTTTTGGTAAAGAATGGCGATAGCTACTTCCTCAATTTGATTGTTCATAATATTATATTATTCTTCTTCTAAGTAAACTTCACCGTACTCCTGTCCAGATAAGGGAATACTTTTGTATTTGATTCTGCCCTTAAATACTGCATCTTGTCCCACTTGCAGATTGGTTTGATTAGTCACAACCCAGATTTTCCCCGTTAAGTCAGCAATTTTATATGCTCGTTGCTTAATTAAAGGAGCTTGTTTTTCTACTTTGCCTTGGATGTAAACTGTAGTCTTATTATCCTGTACTGGTTTAATTTCTCGAATCGGTGTGACATTAGCACCAGTCCTCAAATTATTTAAGTTCAATTCTGTAGGTTTCCCATTACCACAACTACAAAATCCCATTACCAGAAGAACAAGCAATCCTTGGTGAAAGAATCTTAAATAAGAAAGTTGTGCTTGTTTCATAAAAGCCAGGGAATGAGAGAATTTTTTCATTAATCCTTACCTTGTCACCAATTTTTCGAAGTTTGTATTCATACTATCTATTCTTTATCCTTCAGTTGACACAGCTAATCTGAGAAAATAGTCGTTGACTGGGAAATTCTGAACTACTGAATTTCTCAACTCCTAATAGGGGAGCGTGGCGTAAGCCATACTTCTGATAGTGTTTACGTAGTGTGCTGTAGGCATAGCGTGGTGTATAACTCCTACGTCGTCACGCAAGCTATAGTAATATTCCTGAACTTCTTCTTCTCATTAATGACAATGGAAACACAAACTGCAAAAATCCTTGATGGTAAAGCATTAGCTGCTAAAATCCAGAAAGAATTGGCTGCTACCATTACAGAATCACAACTGAAAATTGGACGACCTCCTGGTTTAGCTGTGCTGATGGTTGGTGATAACCCAGCTTCAGCAGCTTATATCAGCAACAAAGAAAAAGCCTGCGCTAAAGTGGGAATTGCCTCTTTTGGTAAGCATTTTCCCACCCAAACTAGCCAAACTGAACTAGAGGATGTGATTGCTGAACTTAACCAGGATGAACAGGTAAATGGGATTCTGGTACAGTTGCCCTTGCCTAAACACTTAGATGCAATAAGCCTTTTACATAGAATTGCACCAGATAAAGACGCTGATGGACTTCACCCGGTTAATTTAGGACGACTGGTGCGGGGTGAAGCAGGTTTACGCAGTTGCACCCCTGCTGGAGTGATGCGGCTGCTGGAAGAATATAAAATTCCTTTGGTAGGAAAACAGGCCGTGGTAGTAGGACGTAGTATTTTAGTTGGTAAGCCAATGGCATTGATGCTATTAGAGGTTGATGCGACAGTCACTATTGCCCATTCTCGAACCCAAGACCTAAAAACCATCACCCAAAATGCTGATATTCTGATTGCAGCAGCTGGTATTCCTGGATTAATCACTGCCCAGATGGTGAAACTGGGCGCTGTTGTGGTAGATGTGGGGATAAATCGCACTACTGATAGCAGTGGTAAGAGTCGTCTAGTTGGCGATATTGACTTTTCCACAACGGCTATGGTGGCAGAATATATTACCCCTGTTCCCGGTGGTATTGGTCCGATGACAGTCGCTATGTTGTTGCAAAATACAGTATCTAGCTATTTGCGGGCGACCAGTAATTAAGGAGTGATAATTTCCCAGCTAACTGCGCCGATTTGAGATTTTCTGGTCAAAGTTCCTAGTTTCCACTATGGAATCACACCAAAATCTAAAATCCAAAATCCAAAATTGAACCCCTAGTGAGTGTTTCTGCTCCACCACACCGTAAAATTGTCACAAAGATCAAGATCAACCGAAAAGTTTAGGAATTGCAGTATGGTAGCAACGGATAACTTTCAAAAGAAATCAGAACAAGCTAGGTTTAACCTCGCTGCCTATCTTCAAGAACGACAAAAGCTTTGTGATACTGCCTTAGACCAAGCTATTCCTGTCGTTTATCCAGAAAAGATTTATGAAGCCATGCGCTACTCCCTCTTAGCCGGAGGTAAGCGTGTACGTCCCATTCTCTGCCTTGCTACCAGTGAAATGATTGGCGGTACACTGGAAATGGCCATGCCAACGGCTTGTGCAGTGGAGATGATCCACACCATGTCTTTGATTCATGATGACTTACCAGCAATGGATAACGACGATTACCGTCGTGGTAAGTTGACAAATCATAAAGTCTACGGTGAGGATATTGCGATTTTAGCCGGGGATAGCTTATTAGCTTTAGCTTTTGAGTTCTTAGCCACTCGAACCCCTAGAAATGTGCCATCAGAGCGATCTTTACAGGTCATTGCCCGTTTGGGTAAGGCGCTTGGGGCTGCGGGTTTAGTTGGTGGTCAAGTTGTAGATTTAGAATCGGAAGGTAAATCAGATATTTCCCTAGAAACTCTGAATTTTATTCATAACCACAAAACCACCGCACTTTTAGAAGCTTGTGTGGTGTGTGGGGGAATTATCGCCGACGCATCCCCAGAAGATATACAAAAATTAACTCGTTATTCTCAAAATATTGGGCTGGCATTCCAAATCATAGATGATATTCTCGATATCACTGCCACTCAAGAAAAACTCGGCAAAACCGTAGGTAAAGACCTCAAAGCTGAGAAAGTCACCTATCCTAGCCTGTGGGGAATCGAAGAATCACGAGCTAAAGCACAACAACTAGTTGAGGAAGCTTGTGTAGAATTGGCATTCTATGGAGACAAAGCAATTCCTCTCCAGGCCATCGCACACTTTATCATTAATCGCGATCACTAGGGTCAAAAGACAGAAGAATTTTGGATTTTGGACTAACGATTTTGGATTTTAGATAAACCTATCCCAAATTTAAAATCGCAAGTACAAAATTTAGTCACAAAATCATCCACTAAACTGGTTTGAATGCTGAACGCTGACTACTGGTGTGAAAAACTGTTTCTCAACACACAACTGCTGCTTATACAGCAGGAGTCAGGAGTCAGGAGTCAGGAGTCGGGAGTCAGGAGTCAGGAGTCAGGAGTCAGGAGTAAAACTCTCTTGCTGTCTAGGTTTCAATTTAGATTCTGTACCTCATTGATCTACAATCTGCTGTAATTTAATTCACCTTAATCAAAATACCATGCAGGACATAGGCGACATTTTCAACAACCGGGTGCTGCTGGTTGCTCTTGTAGCTTGTTTTGTGGCTCAAGGATTAAAACTCATCGTAGAAGTGATTAAACATCGCAAAATAGATATGCGTGTCTTAGTCACCACAGGAGGTATGCCCAGCGCCCATTCAGCCTTAGTAACGGCTTTAGCTGCTGGTGTGGGGCAAACTCTGGGTTGGGCATCCCCTGATTTTGCCGTAGCTGTAATTTTTGCGATCATTGTCATGTACGATGCTGCCGGAGTGCGCCAAGCCGCTGGTAAGCAAGCTCGAATACTTAATCAAATGATTGATGAATTATTTCATGAAAAACCGGAATTTAGCCAAGACCGACTCAAAGAACTCCTGGGACATACACCAGTTCAAGTAATAGTCGGTTCAGCTTTAGGTATAACTATTTATTGGCTATCTAGAGCTGCTTATTAGTCATGAGTTATTGGCAATTAGGAGAGGAATAATCACCAATCACCAATTCCGAATTACCAGTTACTTGGAATTCACAACTGAACGCAGTAATATGACTTTTCGACCATCTGCTAAGAGGGGAAAAAAACCATTTTCATTTAGTTTTTGTAATGTATTATATGCCTCTGTTTGATTGGTAGTATAAACAGCCAATAAATAAGAGCGTTGTCCATAAGAAACAAGACCCACATTACCCCCAACTGCTCTTTGAACACTATTAGCCAGTTCGGGGCGGTTGAAATAATCTACCAATACAGCAAAACCATCTCCTAAGACTCTGGGATTATAGCTAAGTATCTGATTTGGAACAACTGCTGATGAGGTTATTGCCGCTGCGATTGTTCTTGATGTTGTTATTGGCGGTGGGATTGTTGGTGCAGTTAGTCGAGTCGTGATAATGCCAGATAAACCGACAATATTGTTAACATATTTTGCCCAACGATTAGCATCATCAATCTTTTTAAAACCACCAATCCGGGTTACTGTTTCATTCAAATATTGACAAGTAACAGTTTTTAAATCCGATGGTAAAGCACTGCGTAATTGCTGTTGACTATTAGTTGTGGGACTAACAACTAATAAAAGATACTCCCCCGTACTAGGAGGTTGACAAACAGGAATAGCTAGTTGGGCAAAAACAGGATTAATGCTACTAATTAAAGGAGCGATGCCTGCGGTGAGTGTAGTTATTGCTAATAATAAAGCACTTGGTAAAGAATGAAATCTTTGCACAAACATTGGATACCTAATATTATATGTTTGTAAATGTTTGTAAGCATTCAGCACCAAGCCAGAATGCCTACATAGATTCTAATTTATTACACAGTTGTTAAAGATGCTAAAGGATCAGGAATTTGTGGTGAAGGAGCCTCAAATTGTCCAGTAATTACATACTCTAGACGCAATTTTAACCAATTAATAAATTGATGATTAGTGGAAATAATTGCTACTGGAGGTCTAGGACACTTAGATTTATTTTCTGCCATTTCTGGCGCTTCTAGAAAAGCTGGGTTTTTCACTAACCAAAAATCAATTTCTTTTTCTTGTTCGTGATAATGACGGGTGCGTTCCTTCAACACTTCGTGTATTGGTTCTTCTTCCAGTAGAAAGTGTTGACTAGCCAAAACGTAATAGTACGTTTTCATTTTCTTCCTTGGGTTACTATTTAATAATTTATAGGGTACAGCAGCCGTACTGTACCCTGAACAGTTAACTTTTTTTGAATCCCTTAAACCAAGAACTGAAGGGACAACCACTAGCTTTGTTTTCGTTTTCACTATTGACCAGTGTCCCACCTGCTGTCAGCTTTTCTAAGAACAGGTTGTTGTCAAAATAGTGTTCCACGGACAGAATCTTTAAATCATCAGTAACATGAGCTACACTCATACCGATGAGTTCCACCGTTTCCCCCGTAGATGCAAAGTCTTTGTAAGCACCTTGGAAATGTCCCCAGTGTCTCCACTTAAATGTAACATTAGGTGGTCCTGAGTACACTTGTAGCACTTCCCAAGGAAAACCTTGTGGAAATGTGCTGTGGAATATTTTAGCTGATGATTCAAAACTTTCTTCCGAAGCTTTGTAATGTTGGGAATCAGCCATAAATAGGTTATAACTACCTTGGGCGGATAAATCTGCTGCTGTATACTCTTTACCACCATTGGTACTGACCCGAAATTTGTCACCTACCACAGATAACCATTGCTGGGGATTACTTTTGTAAGATACCTCCATCTCGAAGGTTCTCACCAAGTTCTGTACGATCGCTTCTAGTGTACCTTCTAAGTGATTGCAGGTACTTTCTTTAGCTAGATTTTCTTTGGAACGAGTATAATCCGGTGGTGTTTGATAGCGCCATTCGGCATGGCTACTGTATGCAATCACTGTATCCCGGTCTTGTACCCAAAGAGGCAGGTTGTTAGACTGTGTGGAAGTCATAGAAGTCTTAAGTTACAAATGTGACTTTAATCTTGTAGGATTACGCAGCTAACACCCCCCTAATACCATTCAAAATGTTTCTTCATTTTGAATTTTTAATTTTTAATTCTTAATTGGATCCCAGCGACATGGCTTGTTTCATTTCTCGGACGGCTCTTTCTATTCCCACTAAAGTCGCCCGACTGATGATAGTATGACCAATATTTAGTTCTTCCATGCCTGGAAGTGCCGCTACTGGATAAACGTTCCAGTATGTGAGTCCATGACCCGCATTTACTCGCAGACCAGCTTCAATTGCTTGCTCACATCCCTGTGCTAATAAACCTAGTTCACGTTGGCGGGTTGTTTCATCTTTTGCTTCAGCATATTGTCCTGTGTGCAGTTCAATAACTTTCGCCTGTACCTTGACAGAAGCTTCGATTTGTGCTGATTCGGCATCAATGAACAAACTCACGGGAATGCCAGCATTTTGCAATTTATCAACTATCTCCCCTATTCTAGCAATTTGCCCGACAATATCCAAACCGCCTTCTGTGGTTACTTCTTGGCGCTTTTCGGGAACTAAAGTTACATAATCTGGTTTGATGTCCAGGGCAATTCCTAACATTTCATCGGTTGCAGCCATTTCTAAGTTTAAGTGCGATCGCACCGTTTGTCTTAAAATTCTCACATCTCTGTCTTGAATATGTCTTCTATCTTCCCGTAAATGTACGGTAATTCCATCTGCACCTGCTAATTCTGCCAATACCGCAGCCGCTACAGGGTCTGGTTCTACAGTCCGTCTGGCTTGGCGAATAGTAGCGATATGGTCAATATTTACACCGAGTGTAGGCACGCCTGGTTTCTCCTGTTTTACTGTCTTTCAGATGTTGATTTTACAGGAAATACCAATTGAGTGGTGAACGTGGAAACTAGATTTTTATTTTTGGACGTATTCTTGTTAAAGAAAGACAATTATCCAATAATCTACCAATAATTCCTTGATGCTACAAGCCCCCGGACTTATCCGTGGAGTCAATCTAAAATCTAAAATCCAAAATTAGGATGACAATGTCTAAGGCGATATGCTTTTAGCACTGCAACAAATTATTGTCAAACTAGGTCAACAGATCTTACTAAAAAATATTAATTGGCAGCAATTAGAAAAGATTCTAGAGGAAATGGGAGAAAAGTGTGCTCCACGTATTTATTATAGTGATGGCTGGCTAGAATTTATGGTTTCTCTACCCGAACACGAAAAATATAAAGACCTTATTGGTGATTTAGTTAAACTTGTATTAGACAAACTCGAAATTGATTTTGAGCCTTTTGGTTCTACAAGACTTAAAAATGAGCGAATGCGACAAGAAAATGGTTGGTTGTGGTGTAGACGTTTGGGTTTTTAGTTAGGAACTTGGGAAGGAACTATAGATAGAGAAAATTTGGGTGCGGTTTTATAATGTTGCGGGAAATCTAGTTTTCTGACCAGAAGCGGTAGCTAAATAACAAGCAGAAATTGCAGTTGTACAAGCGGAGGAATCTAAAGCACGAGAGGAAGAAGCTAAAGCTAAAGCAGCTAAATTGGCTGCTAGATTAAGAGAACTGGGTGAAAATCCAGATATGTTGTGATCACTTTTCTGTAGGTTGGGGATCCATCGCTATGGACGGATTACCCGGCTTGAAGCGAATGGCGTTTGAAGCAAGGAAACCCAACATTTACAGCAGGAGTCAGGAGTAAAACTCTCTTGCTGTCTAGGTCTCAATTTAGATTCTGTACCTCATTGATCTGCAATCTGCTGTAACTTTCATAAGTACCTGGGCAAAATTAATTAAACATTTTTGGTAAAAACAGAAATCTCTGTATTGCTTATCTCTTCCTTGTTCCCTCCTCTAAATGTACAATTTATTTTGCACGACTACTTGTAAGTATTATAACTAACTTGAAGCACTAGTATAAAACCTTAATGCAAACCGCCAGAACCAAGTAGAAATGAAAAATAATATCACCGCTAATATGGCTGCACCAAACAACCAAGTTAACTTACCTTGTCCTAACATTGCTTGTGCAGGAACGGTGGTTAAAAATGCCACTGGCACTACAAAGGTAAAGAAAACTCGGTAAGTAGCTGGATAAGCTACAATTGGATATCTGCCAGCTTCTAAGAAACCCTGTAATACTTCAGTAACATTGTATATTTTTATAAACCAAATTGTAGTAGATACCAACATAAACCACAGGCTGTAAAGAATGACCAAGCTACAACCCAAGGGAAATATACTAAGTAGGTATTTGTCTATTCCTAAACCCAGATTTTTACCTGCATAGCCAATGATGATACAGCCAAAGATTAAATCTGGTAATCCCCACGGTGATAGGGTATGAGTGGAAAGCCAAAACTGACTGCGGATAGGTTTTAATAATACAAAGTCTAAAGTACCTTCTTGGACATAACGAACAATACGGTTTAAGTTGGGTGCTAGGAAGGTGTCAGAAAAGCCTTGCAATAAGGTAAATATTCCTAGAACTATTAAAGCGGCTGACCATGACCAACCAGTAAAGGTGTAACCGTTGCGGTAAAACAAGAATAGCCCAAAAATACTGCCTCCGAGATTGCTGATACTGCTGAAGGTGGCGATAATGAAGTTGAGACGGTACTCCATTTCTGCGGCGATCGCAGCACTCCAAAATAATCGGAGCACTTTTATATATCTTTGCATCTTGTTCCCTTAAACTAATATCTACAACATCTAAAATAACTTTATATAATCTTATTATTAACTTTTATTTTCTGAAAACTTTGAACGTTAAGATATTGAATACAACTTATTGAGCAGGTTAGATTTGATGCACTTTAATTTACCAGATTTAATTAAATCACTAGGATACTTTGGGGTATGGGGAATTATCTTTGCTGAATCTGGCTTACTGATTGGTTTTTTTCTCCCTGGTGATAGTTTACTATTTACAGCAGGATTTGTCGCTTCTCAAAAATTGCTGAATATTTGGGTGCTAATTTTTGGTGCGTTTGTTTGTGCTGTGTTTGGGGATAATGTGGGCTATTTTACTGGCCATAAATTTGGCAGAAAATTATTTGATAAAGAAGATTCTTGGTTATTTCATAAAAATCACGTTGTTAAGACTCAAGCTTTTTATGAAAAAAATGGCAAAAAAACTATTGTTGTAGCAAGATTTATCCCAATTATCCGCACCTTTGCCCCAATTGTGGCAGGAATTGGTTCTATGCACTATCGCACATTCATGTCTTACAACGTGATTGGTGGTTTTGTTTGGACATTTGGCATTACTATGTTAGGTTTCTTTTTAGGTAACTCACTACCACCAGAAAAAGTAGATAAATATCTATTACCAATCATTGGTTTAATTATTATTGTTTCTTTATTACCTTCAATTATTCATGTAATTAAAGAAAATAGAGCCAATAGATAATGATAAAAGAAATAATTATGCTTTTTGTTATATAAGCTCAAGTAAACGGTTAGATTACGATTAATATATGGCTAAACTGTCTAACGAATTACAAAGCTGTTTTTTTGAAGAAGAAAAACATGACAACGTAACTCTGGCAGATATTCTATTATTAGCTGGAGAGAGGATTTTTAGTTTCTTGCTGGTAATTTTATCTCTACCTTCGGCTTTACCTGTTCCTACTCCTGGTTATTCAACTCCTTTTGGTGTGCTGATTTCTCTGTTAGCGATACAGTTAATTTCCAGTGCTAAAACTCCTTGGTTGTCTGAAAAATGCTGCATCATCCTCTTCAACTCACGACAGTGGAAGGTTGTCTGAAAGCTGGACTGCCTTGGTTAAGAAGAATTGAAGCAATAGCACGTTCTCGTTTATCCTATATTTGTACTACTTTACCAGGTAGAATCACTCTTGGGGTGGTGATCGCTCTCATAGCTATTTCAATGATGGATGATTCCCATCCCAGGGACCAACACTCTACCAGCAATGGGCATTTTTGTAACTGCCTTTGGTTTGTCAGAAGATGATGGTGCCATTAGTTTAGAGGGGAGAGGTTTTGGTCAATTTTACTTCTCGTTACATACTACTCTCCCAGAAGTAGCTGTGCATCTACGGTTTTTTTGTGCCTTCCTACTTAATAGTTATAAGTTATCACGGCAAGTTGATAAATTGAAAAAAAGAAAAAATATTTTTTGTGGAAGTTTAAGTTTTGGACACACACTCTAATTCACGATCTAATTATTGGCAACTTTTACCTTACATTCGCATCCAGTGGCAACCCATCACTAAGGGGTTCCTGGGAATATTAGGATATGTATTTGCAACTTTAACGCTGATTAATCTAGCGGGTAAATTGGCAGTTCCCTTTGGACAGGGTAATGTAGTAGCGATCGCCCAATTAACCGGAATGTGTGCTTTAGTATTTCTTGTGCGCGGCTTTTTTCAGTCGGTACAGGACTTATACATGGCACGTGCAGCTTTAAGGGTTGCTTTTCATCTCCGTCAACAGGTTTACGCACACTTACAAAAACTGAATCTTAGTTATTTTGAAACCGCGAAATCAGGAGATTTATCTTACCGTCTCACAGAAGATGTTGACAGGGTTGGGGAAGTTATCAATAAGCTTTTTCATGATTTTGTACCCTGTCTTTTGCAGTTGGTAGCTATTCCCATCTACATGATTTATTTGAATTGGCAACTCACTCTTGCTACAGTGATTGTTGCCCCAATTATGGGAATTTTAATCGGTTGGTTTGGGGAACGTTTACGTAAATATTCACTTAAAAGTCAAAATCGTATTTCCGATTTATCAGCTATTTTAACAGAAGTATTTACTGGTATTCGTTTAATTCAAGCTTTTGCAGCAGAAGACTATGAAATTGCTAGATTTAGCCATGAAGCAGAACGTAGTTTAAAGGCTAAATATTCAGCAGAAAAATTAAAAGCGATTCAAATTCCCATTGTGGGATTTTTGGAAGCTTTGAGTGCCTTATCTTTGCTAATGGTGGGAGTATGGCAAATCTCTCAAAATAATTTAACTGTAGGTGAATTTTTTAGTTATTTAGCAGCAGCAGCTTTGTTAATTGATCCTATTGGGCATATGACTAATAACTATAATGAATTTAAAGAAGGTGAAGCATCAGTTGACCGAGTTTTTGAGTTATTAGCGATTCAAGCAACGGTGTTAGAAAAAGATGATGCTTTCAATCTTCCTAGTGTTAGTGGTAAAATTGAATATTTGAATGTGACTTTTGCTTATAAACCAGGAGAAATTGTCTTAAATAATATTAATTTATTGGTGATGCCAGGACAAGCGGTCGCACTTGTCGGTGCTTCTGGTGCTGGTAAAACTACTTTTGTAAATCTGTTACCGCGATTTTATGATCCTGAAGTTGGGGAAATTTTTATAGATGGTGTAAATATTCGAGATGTGACACTAAATAGTTTGAGAAAACAAATTGGCATTGTTCCTCAAGAAACTATTATGTTTTCAGGAACTATTGCTCAAAATATCGCGTTTGGAAAAAAAGGTTTTGATATTTATGCAGTCGATAAAGCAGCAAAAATTGCTAATGCCCATCAATTTATTCAGCAACTACCAGAAGGTTATAATACTTGGGTAGGTGAACGTGGTGTAAATTTATCTGGTGGACAAAGACAGCGAATTGCCATCGCACGTGCTGTACTGTTAAACCCGAAAATATTGATACTTGATGAAGCAACATCTGCATTAGATTCTGAGTCAGAAGCATTGGTACAGGAAGCTTTAGAAAGATTGATGAAAAAGCGCACGGTATTAATTATTGCTCATAGACTATCGACAGTGAGAAAGTGCGATCGCATTTTAGTTTTAGAAAAAGGACAAATTGTAGAATCAGGAAATCATGAAGAACTGTTAACCTTAGAAGGTAAATATGCGCGGTTTTATGCCCAGCAATTTTCTTAAACAGAACTGCCATATTTAGTAGGATGCGTCAGACCTAGAAATTGGTTAATATCAACAGATTTTCAACATCTGACGCACCTTACAAGAGACTTGATTTTTACCAAAAATTCCTTGATGCTTCAAGCCCCCGGATTTATCCGTGGAATCAATCCGAAATACAAAACTGTATGACACATACATACGCAATGCTTACACCGTATTCATTTTTCCTTTTTCATTCACGGCGCTACTAGTACAGTACGGTGTAAATAAACCAACCATTCCAAATCTCTGAAAAGCTCATGGCGTATACATTTTGAATTTTGTTGGCGCAGCCTGGTGGAAGCACTATTTTGTTAACATAGCTCTTTTGAAAGAAGCATTTTGAATTTACAGCGGTACTAGTCTTGCATTGAAATATCAAATTTAACAGGATCATTTGATCTGTTATTGAGCGTTGTAGCAAAATGTAATAATTCTGTATGAATGTTGATTATTTATGTATTCATAGAATAAGTCATTTTTACAAAAAGAAAATTAAAATCCTATGGTGTTTATTTCCTAATTTTTACATAATTATTTACCTTAAAAGATAAATATACGCGTTTCAATGCTGATGGGGTTAGTTAATTAGTAATAATTGTAATTATCGGCTAGACCAATATTTAGGGAACACTAGAAAAGTGCCAATCAGCGAAAGCTTTTAGAACTCAATTGTTGAGGTTTAATCATGGAACCTGCAAACACCTCACTGTCTGACTTCGGTAATCAATACATTCAGCGTCATTTTGTGGTAGTAAATCCAGATGCCTGTCTGATCGATGTCCTACAAATGATGAGTAGAATGGGAGAAACAGTCTCTCACTCAAATACCCTTCGTGCTAGTTGCGCTTTTGTATTAAATAACCAGCAACTAGTTGGTTTATTAACAGAGAGAGACTTGGTGAGACTAGCTGCACAACAACGCAATTTAAGAACAACCAAAGTTTCCGAAGTCATGACCAGGAATTTGATTACCTGCCAACCATGGGAAGCGCAGGAACTGATGAAAGTGATCCAATTACTACGTCAGCATAGGATTCGTCATTTACCAATAGTCAACGAACAGGATCAACCTGTGGGTTTAGTCACAGAATCTAGCCTTCGCAGTGTGCTACAACCCGCAGATTTACTCAAGTATCGGTATGTCAGAGAGGTAATGGCAGAAAATGTGACTCATGCCCTTCCTACACACACAGTTCTGGAGTTAATACAGCTGATGGATTCTCATTATCTCAGTTGTGTTCTCATTGGCAGAGCGATCACACCTGGAGAAATCCTACCTCTGGGAATTGTCACAGAACGAGATATTGTTTAACTCCAACTTCTAGAAATAAACTTCAGGGAATTACAAGCCCAATAAGTAATGAGTTCTCCCCCGTTGTTAGTCAATCCTGAAGATTCACTTTGGGAAACTCATCACAAAGTGCAGCAGCAGAATGTACAGCTATCTGTTGTTGCTGATAACCAAGGATATCTAGGAGGGATTTTAACCCAAAGCAGGATTTTACAAGCTTGTGATATCAGAGAACTTCACCAAGTGATTACCCTATTACAACAGCAACTACATAACCTAGAAACGGAAAAAGTCAATTTACTCAAACGCCTTAATTCCGATCTAACAGAACAAGTCAGCAATAAAAGAGCCAAACTCAAAACCCAAGTTCAACGCAATCAACTATTAGCTGATATCGCTTTAGGCATTTGTGCATCTTTGCGTTTAGACGAAATTCTCAATGAAACAGTCACAGAAGTACGTCAATTATTAGAAGTTGAGCGTGTAATTATTTATCATTTTGGCTCTGACTGGCATGGAGAAGTGATTGTGGAATCAGTAAATATTCCCCAATGGTCAATTTGAGATAAAGTGGTAGTAGATAATTGTTTCGAGCAGAATTGGCTACACTCTGATCAAAACAAAGTTTCTAAGGCTATTGCCGATATTCATCAATCAAACTTGAGTCCTTGTCGCATTGAATTTTGAATAGAGTTTCAAATCAAAGCCAATTTAGTAGTACCAATCTTAGTAGATTATTCCCTTTGGGGATTGCTAATTACTCATAGGTGTAATGATGTGATTGAGTGGCAAACTAAACTGACGAAATAGAATTTCTAGAACAGCTATCAATACAGGTAGCAACCGCCATTCAACAAGCCACTTTACTTGCCCAAGTCCAGAGAATCAATGCCGAACTTGAAGCCAAGGTAGCAGAACGGACTATAGAACTACAAGCAACTAATCAACGCTTACAAAAAGAGTTAATCCACCTTCAATAAGCAAAAGCTGCACTCCAAAAAACTGAAGAACAATATCGACGCATTGTAGAAACAACTTCTGAAGTAATTTGGATGCTCGATACAGAAAGCAATACTAGCTTTATCAACCCCCGTCAGCAATGCTGGGCTATTCTTTCAAAGAAATGCTGGGAAGAGTATTACTTAATTTTATGCCCATAGAAGAACAGAAAATAGCCCAAACACACTTAGAACTTCGGCATCAAGGTATTCAAGAACAACACGATTTCAAATTTTGCCGTCGAGATAGCGCTGAATTGTGGGCAATAGTTTCTACTACACCTATTTGTGACACTATAGGAAAATATCTAGGTGCATTAGCAATGCAAACAGATATTACTGGGCGTAAACAAGTGGAATTAGCCTTACAACAGAAATTACAAAAGGAGCTACTAGTCAAGCAAATCACTGAGCAAATTCGTCAAAATTTGCAAACTCAGCATATTGTTGAAACTGCTGCTATTCAAATTGCTCAAGGGTTGAAAGTTCATCGTTGTGTAATTCATACATATCTTACTCAACCAGAAGCTCTTCTGCCTTTAGTAGCAGAGTACTTGAATGTAAACTAAAAATCCATCAAAGACATAAAAATTCCTGTTACCAACAATCCTCATGTTAAAGCAGTGTTAGCTCAAGATCAGGCAATAGTGATTTGAGATATTTATACTCAACCATTATTTCAACCTGTGATTGAACTGTGCCACGAATTGCAAATCAAATCTCAAATCAATGTTAGGTGTTAGTACTTCCTAGCCAGGACAACCCAATAGCTCCATTGGAATACATCAATGTATCAGTTACCCAGCGTCCCAGGATCACCAAATTCGAGAGTGGAAACGTGATGAAATTGAACTATTAGAAGCCGTAGCTGCTCAAGTGGGAATTAATTGCACTAGCTCAGGCCACTTTATTAGAAAAAGAAACTACTAGACGGAAAGAACTGACGCTGAAAAATTTGTTTGGCATTAGAAGAAGCGAAACGGCAAGCCGAAAGTGCTAACCAAGCCAAAAGCGAATTTCTCGCTAATATGAGTCACGAAATTCGTACACCCATGAATGCCATTCTTGGTTTTGCAGATTTATACAATCTGAAGTTATAGAACCTCATATAGCCCCTTATGTTCAAGCTATTACCTCCAGTAGCAGAACTTTATTCGCAGTGATTAGTGATATTCTTGATTTGTCTAAAATTGAATCAGGTAAGTTAGCACTTCACTATAAACCTGTCAATTTCAGAGGATTAATTGGAGAAATCTTACCAATATTTAGCCCAAATACAACTGATAGAAATTTAACCTTGGGCTCAACCATTGACGATACCGTACCTCAAACTATTTACATTGATGAAGTCCGGTTGCGACAAATCCTTTTTAAGGTTGTCGGCAATGCTTTGAAATTCACAGAACAAGGATACATTCAAATAACTATCCGCGCTCATCTTTATTGTACAAACTTAGAAGAAAAAGTTTGGTTAGAAATTACTGTTGAAGATACAGGTATTGGCATAGCTCGTGAACAGTAACAAGGTATTTTTGAGGCATTTGTTCAAAGTTCAGGTCACAGCAGTCGCAAATGTGATGGTACAGGGTTAGGACTAGCAATCACTAAGGGATTAATGAATATTATGGGTGGAATCATCACACTCCAAAGTGAATTAGCAAAAGGTAGTATTTTTACTGTTGTTCTCCCAGTCATTTCTCCTGCAAATAGTTCGATAGAAATAGTCGCAGAATCATACCGAAATGATGATTTAAACCAGTTTGCACCCAGTACAATTTTAGTTGTAGATGATGTGGCATCAAATCGGGAATTAATTCAGGGATATTTCCATAACACTCATCATCTAGTTTTGCTTGTAGAAGGAAGATCGATAGCAAACGATTAATTTAGCTCAATTACATCATCCCAACTTAATTTCGTTAGACTTAAGGATGTGTCTTATGGATGGGAAAGAAACAGCACAATATGTAAAACAGCATGAAGAAACTAAAAATATTCCTATCGTTATTCTCACTGCTTCATCTCAAACTCAAGAGAAAGATAAACTTGAGAAAACTTGTCAGGGTTTTTTATCTACACCTATTAGCTGTATCCAACTTCTTCAAGAACTCAAAAAACATTTACACGCTGTGAGGAATTTTGGAACTTCCAACCAATTAGATAGCTTATCTACTGATTCGGAAGAACCACAATTATTGAATATTTCAATTAATTCCCCATAAAAAATATTAATCAAATTACAGGAATAATAAATGGTATTGAATAGTTTACGTAGAACTTTAAAAATACGGCATATAAAGAAATTTATTCGGCGTTTAGAAACTTGGGGACAGGAGTATCACTATCCGTCATTACTGGAATATGCTGATTCTGTGCAAACTAATTGGGGTGCTTTTGATATGGAGCAACTATCTTAGATAATTGAGCAATTTCCATCTTTGCAACAAACACTAGGAAACCTAATTGACAGAGAGAATAAAAGGTGTTTGTAAATAATTTAGAATTGCTATATCATAGCTACTAGAGCTGTGAATTCAAAATGCTTCTTTCAGAAGAGCTACGTTAACAAAATAGTGCTTCCACCAGGCTGGGCCAACAAAATTCAAAATGTATACGGCATCAGCTTTTCAGAAATTTGAATCAGCTTTGGTGATTGCCTTTTTCCTAGTTTTGGACTGGAAATGCTCATGGGGAACTTTCACCTCCTATCCTAGTCGTATAGTCACTTGATCAGCATTTCTGGGTTCTATAAAGTACAAAAGGCAAAATAGACGCTAAAATCGATCCAGCCTTTGTATTTTCGTGGTTTTGTCCCAGATAAATCAGAGTGCGGTTCACTGCATAAATCCTAACTGTCAACGTCCCTATCCCCAACCTTGGGGAAACAAATTTTGTAATAGCTGTGGCGCACCGCTACAGTTGTTAAACCGCTATTACCCAATTGAACCTTTGGGTTCAGGAGGTTTCGCCCAAATTTATACCGTTTGGGATGAAAAAAACCAAACTGAAAAAGTGCTGAAAGTGTTAGTGGAAGACTCTCACAAAGCTTTGGAATTATTTATTCAGGAAGCGCAGGTTTTAAGTAGTTTCCATCATACTGGTGTTCCCAAAGTTGATGCTGATGGGTATTTTCAAATCAATTTGACTGTTCCTAAACCACACCAGTTAGCTTGTCTGGTGATGGAAAAAATTGATGGCCATAATTTAGAAGAGATTCGTAGAAATTATCCCCAAGGATGTCCAGAGCATTTGGTGCTAAATTGGTTTGCACAAGCTGTGAAGATTTTACAGGAGTTGCATAAACGCCAAATTATTCATCGGGATATTAAACCTTCTAATTTAATGTTGCGTACTCCTTCACCTACTGCACCTCTACAAGCGGAACAATTGGTGTTGATTGATTTCGGTGGTGCTAAACAATTTAGTGGTGCAATATTACGATCCCACTCTCCCTCGACCCGATTATTTTCTTCTGGGTATAGTCCACCAGAACAAATGATTGGCGGTAATGTGGGACCTGCGGCTGATTTTTATGCCTTGGGACGCACAATAATTGAATTACTTACAGCTAGGTATCCCCAACAGTTGGAAGATCCCATTACTGGAGAATTACGTTGGAGAAATCGGTGCAGTGTTAATCCACGTCTCGCAGATTTACTAGATGAAATGATACAGACGGATGTGCGCTCGCGTCCAGCCCATGCAGCTATCATTCAAGAACGGTTACTGAAAATTGTTCCCGCAGAATCAAAACCAGGGTTATTTACCCAATTAAAAAACACCGTTATCCAAACCGTCACCCAATTTACCCTAGCTGTGGGTAACACAACCCTATTCACAGTTCAGGCAATTTTCAAATTCTTACTAGCTTGTCTGGGAACAATTTGGGCGATGATTTTAGGCGGGATGGGTGCTAGTTTAGGGACTATCGCTGGTTTTCTTTTGGCTTATCAAACCAAATTAGGCGCTTTCGTTGCAGAATTTATCTCACTTCAATTACCCGAATTAATTCAAAATTCCCAAACTGGTTCAGCAAGGGAAATTATAGTATATGCAGTTACTGGTTTGGGAACTGCTTGGGGAATTACTCTATCTGGAAGTTTTGGTCAAAAACGACGATTTTTAGTATCAGCTTTCATGGGTTTAATTGGCTATAGTTTAGGTTGGATAATTTGGCAATTTATCAAACCACATACTAATAATAGTGCAGAGGGTTTAGTTCCATGGATGCTGGTGTCAATTTCCCTGCTAACTCTGGGTTTAGGTCTTCGCACCCATTCCCTAGCGTACACTTTGATAGCTGCCTTTGGTAGTGCCAACATTATCGCAGCTTTAATACATCTAGGGTTAAAAATCTCCTTTATCCATTTTTCCAATCAACCAAGCTTTTTAGAGTTATTTTTACCTATTGCTTTTTTTGGTTTTATAGGTATTTTAATCAGTCTTTGTTTAGGGTTAAGTTATTACCTCATTGTCCCTTGTTTGCGTTGGTTGGGATGGCGATAATTAGGGTTTGCGGAAAAAGTCTTTTCCTAAGGGCTAGGAGTCAGCAGGGAGAATTAGAAGGAGGTAAGAATAGTCTCGAATCTGGGAAAGTGATTGGCTATGGCTTACGCCACGCTACGCTATCGCTAGTGCCTCAGGCAATCGGTTTTTGACGGTTTCAAGGCTTATTCCTTGCACCTTATTCACCTTTTCAACCCCTACAACTAATGATGGTTAAAACAAGATCCCCCTAGCTGTTTTTTCTTTAAGCTAGGGGGATCACATATTTGGTAGTCTATAAATCTTTCGGTATAGTTAACTAAAATAAATTTTATATCATTTATTTGGCTTTGGCTAGTCTTGCCCTTATAATTTTCAGAAATTTTATATCTTCTTCATAATTCCCGAAGTGATATGTAGAGCTTGCTGAAAAAGTTGTTCGTGACGATTAGGAATCAGGAGTCAGGAGTTAGGAGGAAGAAGAGGAGGATTTAGAATCATCTAGAATCTCAAAAAGTGTTTGAGTTTTCATGGTATCAAGGCTTATTTCCTGCATCCTATCCACCTTAAATAACCCTTAAACTATTGATTTATCCAGCTTTTCCGTTTCTATGGCTTAACGCCATGCTACGCTATCAGCAAGCCCTATGTATCAGGGTTCTCGTGCAATGGTATTACCCTGCTTCTTAGGTCAGGAAGAGCATTTTCCTAATTAACACTTATCTATCATGGGAACAACACTTATTAACTATAACCAATTCCATGCTGACCCGGATTAAAGACTTAGCTACCAACCTAGCACCCCGCTTACTGGAGATTCGCCGCCATATTCACTCTCACCCAGAACTCAGCGGACAAGAGTATCAAACGGCTGCTTTTGTTGCTGGTGTGTTGTCTTCTAGCGGTTTGCACGTGGTAGAAGGAGTTGGGAAAACTGGTGTTATTGGTGAATTACAAGGAACTCAGCACAATGAAAAGGTGTTGGCAATTCGCACAGATATGGATGCATTGCCAATTCAAGAACGTAGTGGATTGGAATATGCTTCTCGCAATGTGGGGGTAATGCACGCTTGTGGACATGATGCTCATACTACTATAGGGTTAGGTACGGCAATGGTGCTTTCCCAAATAGCAGAGGAGTTGGGGGGGAAAATCAGATTTTTATTTCAGCCAGCAGAAGAAATTGCCCAAGGTGCAAGCTGGATGGTAAAAGATGGGGTGATGAACCATGTTTCGGCAATTTTAGGTGTTCATGTTTTTCCTTCTATTCCTGCTGGTTATGTTGGGATTCGTTATGGTGCATTGACAGCAGCAGCAGATGATTTGGAGATTATGATTATTGGTGAATCTGGACATGGTGCGCGTCCCCATGAAGCTATTGATGCGATTTGGATTGCTTGCCAAGTTATTACTTCATTGCAACAAGCTATTAGCCGCACTCAAAATCCTTTGCGTCCAGTGGTGTTGAGTATTGGTAAGATTCATGGTGGGAGAGCGCCAAATATAATTGCTGATCAAGTACAGTTATTAGGTACGGTGCGATCGCTCCATCCAGAAACTCGCACTCAACTGCCAAGTTGGATTGAAAATATTGTTGCTAATGTTTGCAATTCTTACGGTGCAAAATATGAAGTTAATTATCGTCAAGGTGTACCCAGTGTACAAAATGATTACGCGCTAACAAAATTATTGCAATCATCCGCAGAAGAAGCTTGGACAACTGATCGCATTCAAGTGTTACCAGAACCTTCCCTTGGGGCTGAAGATTTTTCCGTGTATTTAGAACACGCTCCCGGTTCCATGTTTCGTTTGGGTGTAGGCTACGAAGATCGCAGCATTAATCATCCTCTACATCATCCCCAATTTGAAGTTGATGAATCTGCAATTGTTACCGGGGTTGTGACCTTGGCTTATGCGGCTTATAAATACTGGAAAATAAGTAGAACGACGTGAAAAAACAAAAGTATGTAACAAAATGTCAATTAGCCTGAAAACCTCTTCACTCTTCCATGAGTGCCTTTTGCCCTTCGGGAAGGCGAAGCGCCTACATGGGCGAAACCACGCCACTTAGTTTATGCCCGGAAACCCGTCCGCCGCAGCTGCTTCCCAAGACCGCGCTGGTTCACCTCTTTTGTCATAACGACAATTTTTAACACCCAGTTACTTAAAATAAATGCCTTTTCCAGCATTGAGTTGTAATCAGGTATGATTGTAATACACTTGCTGGACATTCAGCATCAACAACAAAGATATTAATTAATTTTATGCGTTGAGAATTTATTTATAAATATGTGATGTTGTAGACGTTGCGTTATTGCTTTACTCTAACCTCATCTACTGCAATAAATTATCTCCAGCTGAAAAACATGGCACAAGAAATTATTTACGAAACACTTAATGACAACGGAACAAGACAAACCGGATCAGGATTGGACAACAAAAACCTCATCTCTATTAATCATGCCACCAATAGAAAGTCTAGAATCATCACCACAACCTATTTATTAATAATAATTGGTATTTATTAACTGTGCCTTCTAAGAGACGAGAGTTTTTTGTAAAGAATCTGAGAATTTGTGATTGAACAAAATAAACTAGAAGAATTAGTTTTAGATATTAAAATTCCTCAAGATTGCGTGTATGAAGATATGGTTTTACTGAATCTCAATAGTTTTAAAACCGCCTCGACATACCTATATAAAGTTCAATGTTTTCAACACATAGAACAAAAACCATTACAATCAGCACAAGTTAATCGAATCTTAGGTATTGGGTGAATCAAATAATGAACAACAATATCCCCGGTTTTTTATAGAAGTCGGGGATATGATTTTCTGATAAATTCTAGACAGTTGCTTCTGTTCTAGTCCCTCCCATTCTTTCTTGAATTCTGCCCTTAGCAGCTTTGAATTGTGTAGCTAATTCCTCAGCTTCTCGACTACTCATATTGTTGCGAATAGACGCAAACATTGTGCTTTCTTCTTGGCGAATATGGTCACCAATTTCATCCCATATTTGTCTAATTCTGTCTTTGAATTCAGGTACAGAAGGGCTAATAGTTCTCAATTGCTCAAGTGCTGGACCCCAGCGAGCTTGTTCATTATATAATTCTTGAGTATTCTCTTCACCGTAAAAAGGACGTACTGTAGGATAGACAACTTCCTCTTCCGCACCTGCATGGGCACTGAGATCCTTAAAGATTTGTCCAAAATATTCTTGAATTTTTTGAGGGTTATCGCTTTGTAGTAATTCTGTAAACAAGATATTTACCTTATTGTGATCCATACGCAGAACATCTTGGATATTCATATCCTGTTTGTCAGAAGTTTGGGTGACAGCACTACCTACAGCACCACTAATAGCTGCGATCGCATCTTGAACTCTAGACCAAATTCCTTGGTCTGCATCTTGTCCAGTCAATTCCCGCACACCCAAAATTTCTAAAATTCCTTTCAGTTGTTCTTGATGAGCGCGGTTTTCAAAATTGATCGTATTTAAAGGGCCAATTGCAGCCATGACATCAGCACCAACTTTCTGTACAGCTTTATGAATTGTCAGACCATTCATTACTTGTTGATGTTTCAATAACTCATGCTGAAATACTTTTTCAAAGAAACTTAATTCATTACCTTCCATGAATTGGCGAACTGTTTGCACCACTTCTTGTGCAGTTGAATCTGCATCTTTGTGGATGCCATATTGAACCAATACAGTATCAAGAATGGCTAGATTTTTGCGATCATCATCTAGCATTCTGCAGAGACTATCAGCAATTTCTCCATCTGTACATTCTCTCAAAAATCGTTCGTCATTATCAATAAGCAACTGTTGCAGTAATTTCATATCTGCTAATTTTACTGCTATAGCGTTTCTTCTGGTATCATCTAAAGTTACAACCATTCTGAGTTCTCCTAGGCAAAGTAATCCTATTTATTACCAATCCCAGGTTCGCATAAGAATCAGATAATTTGCATCTTTCTTTTGAACGATTACCTTCATAACTCAGGATATAAAACTATAAATAATTACAAAATAAATAGCTGTTAATTATGTTTACTTCTACTACTTTAGGTTATAAGGATTTTTATTTCCTTATCTCTCTAAGGAGAGATAAATTATTATAGTTTATTTTATAAAATGTCTCAAAGAGAGTTAACCAAATTAGCTCATATAATGGCAGAAACACCAGGCATAGGAGAAAAAGCACTGAATAAAGCCGCTGAAATAGGATTATCTAGCCAATTGGATGAAGTAGAAAATTTAGAAGCCAGCATTAAAACTGAAGCACTCAAACTGATTTAGGGAGAACTTGAAAAAGTACACATTGCTCGTGAGGGTTTGGTCATGCGAAAAGACCTCCGCATGACAGAATTAGAAATGCAAATTACCAGCGTTGCTATTAGTCCTATAGGTGTTGCTCTCGGGACAATTGAACTGACAAAACCAACAATAGGGAAAGCTGAAGTTGTTTTAACAGAAGCGGATATTCATCGAGCGTTTAATTCAGAATAGGTCCGGGATAAACTGCAAAATCACCAAATCACTGTCAATAGTCAAGAAACACCGATTACGCCCCAATACATAGATTTTCATCTACCTGGTGAGGGTAAAGTTGTCCTCAATACCAGCATCTTATTAAGAGGAACTGGTAAAATTAAACAAGTTGGCTTTTCCGCAGTTCCTTATATTAGTGCTAATGGTAAAAATATTTCTTTGGAAAATGTTGAGGATGGGAAAAGTCAATAAATTTCACCAGAATTAACACAAGCTTTGATAGCAGAAACAGGTGAAATTTTGAATTTGAGCAACTTTGATTTAGGACGAATGAGTCTAGGAGTCTATAAATTAGAGTTAGAAAAAGGCAACTTAACCTTACAAGCTGAGGCTGATGTTCATAAAATTCCTACTGCTGAATAAGAGGATGTGAAAGAATGGAAACTACAGAACGAAATTCGACACCATTTCCCAATGTCCCACCAGTTATTGAAAGCGACGATAGAGAGTATCTAGATAGTGGTGTACCCAGCACAGTGGCCATCGCTGGACATCCCCTACATCCCCTCAGTATCATCTTTCCTATCGCCTTTTTAGCCGCAGCTTTAGGTAGTGACTTTGGCTATTGGTTAACAGGAGATTTCTTCTGGGCCAGGGCTTCTGTCTGGTTAATAGGACTAGGTTTAGTTACTGGTATCATCGCTTCAGTAATTGGCATGAGCGACTTTTTACAAATTGAAAGAGTTCGCAAACGTACCGCAGGCTGGGTACATTTGATTGTGAACATTTCTATTCTAGTTTTCACGGCCCTCAATTTCATCCTGCGCTGGGGTGATCCTGAGTCACCTATACTACCTTGGGGTTTGTTACTTTCCCTGATTGTGGGGACATTAACTAGCATTACCGGGTGGTTTGGTGCTGAACTTTCCTATCGTCATAAAATCGGTGTAGTAGGTGCAGGTAGTAAAAGATATCCATAACTTAAACTCAAAGTGATTGCGCTATCATAAATTATGACGATCAAAAGAGTGCATTTTTGATGAAAGGTAAACAAGTTTTACTCACTGGTGGTACTGGTGGACTGGGTTTAGGTGTCACACCCGCAGTTTTAGCCCAAGGTGCTGAGGTGACAATTCCTTATCGTAGCCCTAAAGATGTAGAACGTCTCAAAGGAATTATCTCACCAGCCGATATTGCTAGAATTCACTTTATTCCTACTAATTTGGAAGATGAAGCATCTGTAGATAAACTCATCAGCCGGATGACAAAGGTCGATGTGTTAATTCATTTAGTGGGTGGGTTTTCGATGGGTAAGACTCACGAATACAGCTTTTATGACTGGAAACGCGTATTAGAATTAAATCTGAATACAACTTTTTTGACTTGCAAATATAGTCTCAAAAGTATGTTAGAAAACGGCTATGGACGTATTGTTACTGTGAGCTCTCGTGCTGGTGCTGAACCTGCGGGACAACTAGCGGCTTACTCTGCGGCTAAGGCTGGTGTGATGGCTTTAACGAAAGCGATCGCAGACGAAACCAAAGGAACTAACATCACCGCTAATAGTGTCCTCCCTAATTTCATTGACACCCCCACCAACCGGGAAGAGATGGGTGCAGACAATGCAGATAAATGGGTAAAACCGGAATCTATCGCTCAAGTTATCTGCTTTTTAGCTTCAGAAGCAGCTAAAGATGTACGTGCCGCAGCAGTTCCTGTTTACGGGAATATTTGATGATTTAATTGCAGATTTTATTTAATAACCCACCCAGATAAATAACTGGATGGGTATTTTTTGTTGTTGAATAGTAGAATAATATCAATTTCGCCTCACATTGCCAGAGTATTTGGTATAATCTCTCATTGACAATGAGGATTTAACGCAAGTTGTAGAATAAGACTTACTGAAGTTTATTAGCAAAGTTTCCAATCCTATCATAAAGTAAAAAGTCATGTATATAAGAAAAGTTGAAATTGAAAATTTCTGGGGAAATAATTCCTCATGGACACTCAATCAAGACGTAAATGTTTTGATTGGTAAAATAAAAATGGTTCAGGGAGATCAAGAATACTAAAAATGCTGAACGAAGCAATATTACCAATTGAAGACAGTCAATTTAATTTGAGTTTATTTGATCCATCGCCTTAGAAGACGATATTGTCATCAGAGTTGATAGTGAAAACAGAAGTATTACAGGAAATAAAGAAGGCATGAATTACAGATTAAGTACATGATTTATTAATACTTTTGATTTAGATCCAACTCTCATATTACTTGATTGCCAACTGGATAAGTTAAAAATAGAATCCGTTACTTATCAAATAGATTTATAAAATCAATTAGAAGGAGTATTTAAAGAAGATGACAGAGAAACAAGACTAAATCAATTAGCTAAAACCGAAGCTATCTATGAGCCTAAAAAAAATATTTATTGATATCATAAATGAAGTATTTAAGCATACATAAAAAAGATTTAATGAAAAGGAATTTTGAATTTTACTTTATCAATATAGGTATCCAGACACCAATATTACCCCAGAATCTCTCATCTGGTGAATATTACCCAAGAATCTCTCATCTGGTGAAAAACAAATACTGATTATTTTATTAGAAAAAATACTGCAAGACAGAACTGAATTAGTTTGGCTAATATTTTCAGTCAATTTCTGATAGACACTATTTAGGAAAATATAGGTGATTAGAAAACTATAGGTGATTGCACTGCCAAAGATCAGAAATCATTGATAATAAATATTTATTTTGGGCTGGGAAAGTGATCGCCTTCAGCAAACTTTAGAATAATATTTGAGGCGATCGCATGGAAGTAAAACCTTAACGTTTAATCGGTGTACCGCAAGGATAAGTAGCTACTTCCTCAGCACCTTCTTCCTTAACAACTGGCTTGTCTTTAGCCGCAAGGTAATCCTTTTGCAAAGTCTCTAACAATGCTTCCCGTCTATCATACAACCGCTTCACAGGACGAGCTTGACACTGATTCAACACATAAGCCGTTACTAAAGGTATAGCGATCGTACTATCGGTATAACAAACAATGGTGCTGGGTAACTCATCTGGGTCAATCTTACCCCAACTCACCGCTTCCGCTGGAGTAGCACCGGATAACCCGCCTGTATCTGGACGCGCATCGGTAAACTGGACAAAGAAATTATGTCCCCTTTCTTCCAATCCGAGAACTTCGTGAATTTGCGGTTGAGTTTGTAACAAAAAGTTCTTAGGACTGCCACCACCGAGAATTACAGCGGCACTTTTACCATCTGTTTCTCGCGCACCGTAGGCGATCGCAGATGTTTCATTTACATCAATAGCTGGATCTAACACTAACCTTGAACCTTCTAAAGCCAAAGCCGCCACATTCATCCCTATAGAACTATCCCCAGGAGAAGAAGTATAAATCGGTACGCCATATTCATAAGCTGTCGCTAATAAGCAGGAATGCTGCACACCCAATTGCTTTTCTACTTCCCGCACATACTTACCCAGCAAATAATGAAACTCAGCCGTTCCCATGCGCTTTTGAAAAGGTTTTGCTTGTAGAACTTTGCGGATAAATGCATCAGTTTCTAACAGCACATCATAACCGAAAATAATGTCATAAATTCTGATTGTTCCTTCTTCCCGTAATTTTACATCATCTAAAAACGGACTACCAGCAAACAGTTCAAAACCCAAACCATAGTGTATATCATGGTAAAGATTTGCACCAGTGCTAATCATCCAGTCAATAAAACCATGACGAATCAAAGGCGCAAGGGCGGAAACTCCAAAACCCGCTGGTGTCATCGCCCCGGAAAGACTAACCCCAACTGTTACACCTGCTTGAAAGATATCTTGACTCAGCAGTTTACAAGCTTCGCGCAACCGGGCTGAATTATACGCGGTGAAGTAGTCGTTAATTAAGTCAACTACAGTAACACCCGCTGATATGGGCATGGGTGTGATTTTCTTACCTTGCAGTTTTGACATTTTTGCTCACTTTCAAATAAATGGTAAATACCCCGCATCTAATGTTATCTAGCTTTTCAGCAATTGTTTCAAGTCTTCTTGATACATAGGGTCAGCATCTTGGTTAAAAATCACAATAATTACCTATTTGGGCAAATTATAGCTTTGTTAAAAGCCTCTCCAGACAAGGGTTAAAGGATTGTTAACCCTTTAGTGAAATTTGCTTATTCATTTTCTGTGCGTTTAACGTCTCTATGTTGGTGAAACTTAAGGTTCTTTTTATTAAAATGTCAACAAAAGATTAATTTATTTCTTTGCTAGTAGAAATAATGTTATTGTTAATAACAATAAATAAGTAATTAACTGTAGAAATTACGGAGAAAGGTAAATTTTGATTTGTAAAAGTTGTTGCTGGATAAAATATATAGATGAAAAACGACACCCCGGAAGAATTAAATTCAGATCAAGAGATTTCGCGTTTGATCGATGAGGTAATATCATCATCCCTGAATGACGACCAGTATCGCCAAAAGATGCAGCGACGCAAGGAAATACAGGATAAACGTATAGCCAAAGCCATACCAGAAAAAGGGTTAATTATTATCAATACTGGTCATGGTAAGGGTAAAACTACTGCTGCTTTGGGAATGGTAATGCGATCGCTTGGTCATGGATACAAAGTAGCGATCGTTCAATTTATCAAAGGTGCTTGGGAACCTTCAGAGAAGCGGGTTTTCAGCCATTGGCCAGACCAACTAGAATTTCATGCAATGGGTGAAGGCTTTACCTGGGAAACTCAAGATCGTGATCGCGATTTAGATAAAGCCAGTGCTGCTTGGGACAAATCATTAGAATTCATCCGCAACCCAGATTTTAAACTGGTACTATTGGACGAAATTAACATTGCACTCAAACTAGGTTACTTAGAAGTTGAGCAAGTATTAGCCGGTTTAGTCCAAAAACCACCAGATAAACATATCATCCTCACAGGTAGAGGCGCACCACCAGCTTTAATTGAAAAAGCAGATTTAGTCACAGAAATGACCTTAATTAAGCATCCTTTTCGAGATAAAGGGATTAAAGCCCAAGCTGGAATTGAGTATTAAACTACTGACCAGCACTGCTTAAATCTTGACTACAAGCCTGTAAAATTTGCTGCTCATTAGCACTGACAGAATTTAACTGATGATAGTCTTGCAGTGCTATGGAATGGGCGTAAGTGATAGCATTTTCATCAGTTAACCTGGGTATTCTACTAGCTGTTGAAACTTGAGTTAAACCAGCTTCACCCGGAGAACTAGTTACCGTGATTGCCAATTCTCCCGACTTAGCAAGCGTACCCTGAAAACAGCTAAACTCAGAACTGGGCATATACAATGCACCAATTACCTTACCTTGATGTTTTTGAAAGACAATATAACCTTGTCCTAACTGGTTTGGTGCTGAGGACTGACCATAAAGATAAATTCCATCTTTCTCAGGGAAATTTACTGGTGATGTGCCTTGTAATTGTGTTGTATTTGTCGGAATTATTCTGGGAATATTTATGATTACAGATTGAGATGATAAATTGTTAGAAGCAAGACTATTTAATTGCACTTGAATTTTTTGTTCTCTAATATCTTTCGGCTGCGACAAAACAGAATTTGTATCACTAACTTGAATTTGATTTGTATAGCCTGGTAAATCGGCTACTATAGCGGTAGATTTCAGGTTGATTTTCCTCATTTTCCCAATTACACCCAAACCTAAAATCCCACTAGTAACAAGTAGTCCAATAACATAAAATTTTAACTGACGAGAGGGAATGAATTTAGAAATATTGTTAAGCACGTGATTTCTCCTGTCATAAAACTAACTACTTACCTGCAATTTGCTTAAATCTTAACTAAATACTGATATTGCGTGATTCCCTCAAAGGTTTTATATATAAGATCTGGAGTCAACAACCATCAAAAAATGAAGTTTTTATAGATTTTTGCTTGCTCATCGAAGAATATCAAGCCTTAACAATTTCATGCTTCTCCCCAACAATTAAGTCTTTTGGGGTATGGAAAATATATTTTTTACACTAGAAATAAAATCTATATTGATATATCTTGAAATTGACATTTTTAGATGTCATGTTCAGTGCGAAACAATCAGATTTTTTGCTGTATTGCCCATTTTGATACATTTCGTGATTTGTATAAGCAATAAGCAAATTGTGATCAGCGAGATTGCACCCACAGTCCCATTTGCTTGGCTATTGTTAGCTACAACAGCAAGTCTGGGGATTTCGGACGAGATGAGGGAAAATTATAGGGGAAGTGAAATGCTAATGTCTGAGATGTAGTTAATTTTGACACCACTCAGTAAAAAGCCTGAATCATTTATGCAACTCACTAGCAGCGAAATCCAAGCTATGGGGCGGGAATTAATGCCCGATTATACCCCCGGAGTGGAAGCCCTAAATAACTTATAAAAAGAAAATGGTAATATGGAAACAGTTTCCCAGTTCTGGTAAAGTGTCTTACGCCAATATATATATTATTATGCGGATTTTCCGCTTACAATGTAACCAGAGAGGGAGATTTGAGCTCAACCTATGGAAAAAACATCAAAGCCGAAGCCCAAAAATTAATTGACAGATGACCGGATAATTTTACTTGGGATAATTGAAAGTAATTCCTGGAAGTATACCAAATGGTGATGGAGCAGCCAAAAACTAACCCAACTCCTCAAATTCTATCTTTAGAAAATGGCGAGCGCTTATCACGCCATGAATTTGAACGTCGTTATGCTGAAAGTCCCGATATTAAAAAAGCTGAATTAATCGAAGGAGTAGTTTAGGTGGCCTCACCCTTAGGCTTTCAACGGCATGCATTACCTCATGGCAAATTTATGATTTGGTTAGGAAATTATCAAATTTATACTCCCGGAATCAAATTAGGAATCGAACCCACTATTCAGACTATATCAAGATAATGAACCCCAACCCGATGGAGTTTTATGAATTGAGGCAGCTTTGGGGGTAAACTCGCGGATAACTGATGATGATTATATTGAAGGCGCACCGGAATTACTAGCAGAAATTGCTGCCAGTAGTGGAGCTTATCAGCTATATGATAAGAAAAAGCCTATAAGCGCAACGGCATTCAAGAATATATTGTTTGGCAGAGCTTAGAAACTAAATTAGACTGGTTTCAGTTACATGAGAGTGAATATATATAACTACAAACTGATGTAGATGGAATTATTAAAAGTCAAGTTATGCCGGGTTTATGGTTATCTATAACCTCATTATTAGCAGGAGATATGGTTAAGGTCTTAGAAGTATTGCAAGCAGGATTAAATTCATCAGAACAGCGATTATTTCTCCAGCATTTATCATGCTAATACTAGAATCCAAGATTGATAATTTTCAACTTTGATATTCTTTGTAGTCAAATCTATCCTACTTGTTAACTGTAAAACTTCAATACCTACAGCCTGATTCTGTTCATTAAAATCAACAACAATTCCCGGATAAACTGCTTCAGATTCAATAATTTTTGACTCATCGAGACGCAGTCAAATCATAAGGAAAGTTGTCTGTGTTTTTCACTCACTCATCACCTCTGGATATTGTTTCACTGTATCATCCGACATTACAGTAGTTTAACAGTCAAAATTAGATCACTCTGGTAATTTCTCTAAAATATCCCTAGTAATATTCACCCGATATTTATCTTTATATTCAACATATATCTCTAACGCCTTCTGCCAATTCTCTCTCAATTCCCTCTTGCTGCTGTATAGTATTTTTGTGCTGTTGCTAGTGTTCCTAAAGGAACGTAGGTTAAGGCTTGAGAATATCTATCTCCATATTCGATTTTAATATCCAAAGCCTGTTTATAAGTAGATGGTCGTAATTACATATAAAAGTTATAGAGGGTATGACAGCTCGTAGTCAAACTGGTGATACATAGTGGAACATTTTATATTTAATTGCACCTAGCTACTTAGGAGCGTTTAATAATTTTTGCTTTAAAGGTAATTTACCGTCTATCTGTTTTATAACTTCTAATGCAACAGTAGTTGGCATCACTGTACCAGAAAAGGAAAATTGTACGTTAGGATTAGCAGATGTAATTTCATTAATCGCGACTTGAGCGATCTAATTTTTGAGAGCATCAATTCTTTCTGGGTTTCCTTCAATATTAGGTAAAGTCAAGAAAATATGTACAGATTTGTTTCTTCCATGTCCTTTGAGAATATTGCCGTGCAAATGTTCACGAACATCCTAATACTCTGGGTCAGTGGAATCGATTGGTTTTTCGTTCTCTTCTAAATTAAGCGGCATTGCTTGTTCCTTTAACAATTAAAATTCAGAACCGAGGCTTATTGAAAGATCACGTTTCAGAAGTCTTGTTTTGAATCACAACTTATAGAAGGATCCACCATGGCAGAGTCCCTATTGGAGGTGATGCTTACGACCACGCAACGCCAATTCGTTGGATTGACTCCACTAGCGTCCAGCGTTACCAAGTAAACTTTGTAAAAATGGGTGTAGTTTCTGCTGATATATGGCTGCGCTCGATGGATGTGCAAGATTTCTTCAGTCTCACCAAAAACTGTTGACACAACCTCAATACATTTCTCGATTAGTTGTCTTTTCTGCGATCCAAGATCATCACTCATGGTTATTTATCTCGTAATTTTAGTTTTGACTAAGTTATGAATTACAGTTCTTGAATTCGGATGTTGCGGAACTGAACAACTTCACAACTTCGGTATGACATTGCAAACCAATAAAACCTTCCGAACACTTTTTCTTGCCGTTGCTTGTGTCGGCAAATTCTAAAAGTTCGGGGAAGGTTCCTGCACTGAGCAACTGATTGTTGAGTTTGACCTCAATCTCATTGCCCTGTACTCTGATTTGATAGCTGTTCCAGTAGTCAGTACTAGAGTTGCGGGGGCTTAATACCTTGGCAGCCCATCCTTGAGCGGGGAAAACCTCATACACTGCACCCGTCTTGTGTAAGGGGCTACGGTACGTGTTATTAGGAAAGTCCTAACCGCGTTCGTCGATTTGAATTTCGATGCTGGAGTTATACAAGGAATCGTTAAGAACCTTGGGTTCTGGCATTCGCAAGAAAATACCAGAGTTGGCTTCGATGTCAAAGGCTTTCCAGTCCAACTTTAAGACGAAATCTCTAAATTTTTTGTGAGTAAACCAAAGAATGCCAAGTCCGGCGCTTTTATCACCAACACCTGTACCCAACACTGGAATACTCTGATTTAGAACATCAAAGAAGTTTTGGCTGCCTGATGCCGCAATTTCCCACCTATCCACCTTGAAGTTTCCACGATCAAGGGTTTCGAAGCCTGTTTCGTTGTCAATAGGTTGAACTTGGGAGTAACGTTCAATCCCACATTCCGCACTTAAGTAAGTAGCATAAATAAACTACATTTACAGGGAATTCAGAACTATAGTTCTTAAAAATCCAGTAGCCATGAAAATATAAATAAATTATGCACGTCAAAGTTCCAGCTTTCTTATTGTGTAAGAGAAGCTAGTTAGACAACAATGTTGACTTTGAATTTTTCAATCACTTATGAAAATACAAGACTATGCAATAGTGAATTAGAGATTTG
>ERZ1034411.77-NODE-77-length-37584-cov-23.792241_pt1 | contig 37584 bp, 57 predicted proteins | sample MGYA00520583_ERZ1034411 | MGnify/ENA primary metagenome ERZ1034411 (study PRJEB33736, sample SAMEA104288481) | Azolla microphylla | place: Ecuador | collected 1982 | study: EMG produced TPA metagenomics assembly of the PRJEB19522 data set (Is there foul play in the...
ACAACCTTCCTCTGTCAAGTTCAGAATCCTATGAACTCCTTGTGTAATCAGAAAAAGCATCCCTTGAAAACATACGCCAGTTGCTGCCTCTTTCAGAGGAGCTTGCCTAAGAAGTCCGGGAACCCACCCAACGCACGGGCTCTGAAATATCCAATAATTCTTGTCCTAGATTATTTAGGTAATTATTATACTCTCCATACAACTGTAATGAGGGTGAATCTAAATGGGAATATTTGGTGCCTACTCCATATTTCTCTACTAGTTTTAAGGCCATTATTAGGAATAGTATTGTTAATACATATCTGTATAGCTTATCCATTACTCTAACTATTTTATTATCATTTAAATCTTCGCCTTGAATTCCCAACTCTAATAAATATCCTATGGGTTTTTCCTCAATTCTTTGCGGAAATAAATATAATCGTCTCCATAGAAGACCTAGTCCCTAATGATTACTTTAACTATTTGCCCTGTATTCACTTTCTCTCTACTTCTTATTAAGAAGATCTCATGGACTTTGTCTACAATTCCTATCTCATCTATTATTCCTGCTATTTTTTCTAAGTGATGCAAGTTCTTACTCTTAAAGTCTTCTTTTCGGTAATTTATAGTTTTGGGTATTTCTATTTAATTCAGGGTTATTTATATTCATTCTCTCATCTTTTATCCTGAATTCATTGTCAATACTTACCAGTTGCAAGTTGTTGCCAATTCTTATATTGTCTATTTTTCTTACTATTTAAATTATGTGGTGAGTACTTAGCTTATTGCGATCATTCTATACATGTTTATGTGGTACAAAATGAAGTGTGAAATCTGGGTTGGAAATGCTTATTATTCCAGCTCGGCAATAGTTCCCACAATGTCATGGCAAAATAGTACGCCACCATCTCTTCCCAAGGAACTAAAAGTTGAAAACGGTAAACTAAATTGGCAACCCGTTGATAATCAACCTGTCCGTTCTTGGACGCTGTATCCTCAAAATGGAGATAGTTAGTTGGATAATTCAGCGCATTTTATCTCCTGGTACTTATGCTGTGTGTGCGGTGGATAAATTGGGGAATGAGAGTGCAGGTGTGATAATTACTATCAGTTAATTTAGGCGTTGTATTAAGCGGGTTTAGCACTGCTGAACCCCTATGAACTAACGGGTGTGGTTGTATTTGTATTTTACTCTTGCTTTTTCAAGAATGTATGTTAGGATGAATAAGGCTTGTTTAAGGACGGTTAGCTCAGTTGGTTAGAGTACATCGTTGACATCGATGGGGTCGTTGGTTCGAATCCAATACCGTCCATATTGTCGTGCACTGACTGTTTATTTGTCATCTGGGAAACATTATTGTCGTTTTTATGGTAGTGACAAATTAATGTCATTTTTCGATATATCAGCGCAATATGTCAACTTAGTACTCTCTTTGAACCCTCTTTTATTAGATAAGAATATGATAACCTTTCAACCCTCCTAGTACAGGGTGGGCTATTGCCACATTTCATCTTCGCTAAACACCGTCGCTTGAGGCGGCGATAAGCAAGGTGAAACCATCACAGGACAAAGGGTTTTACGTGATAGACTCCTTGGAAAAATTGATGAAAAAACCGTGCTTATTGACAATTAACCGCGCAGTTATCAGGCGGCTACGTCAGCATAAACCGTGAAGATACGAAGAGAATGGTCTTGTTAATGGAACAACTCATCAGTTTTATTCGCAATAGGTGGACATTTTATCAGTAGGGTCGAAGGCCTATAACCCTTATACAGGAATCTCTTTAGGTTCTTTGTCGCCCCATCAACTCCCAAGCAGGAGAGGCTTCAATATTGGGTTGCTGAAGAAAATCGTCTAATGGGTTGGTGAGGGTAGGAGATTGCATACTTGCCTCACCAGTACGAAAAAAATGTTATCTATTGTTCACATCTTTGGGAAATTCGGTAAATTCAATCTGTCTGTCTCGATAAATCCCTTTGACTGTTTGTAGCATAAGTCTTATGGTTTTCATCATTTTTTAGATTATACCATAAGCACCTAGATAAACTCTATAATTTCCAAACTTTTACTCTCCGTATTTTTATTTTGTATTCGCACATACAGCAAATAAATCCTAAAACAAAATAAAGAAATCGGGTTTTTGGCTACCAAAACTCTAGACTAATAATAGTAGCAGCAAATACATAAAATAGATATTTCCTGTTAGAAAGGTAACGTTTCTGAGCATAAGAGTACAACTTAATATATCTCAAAATATCTTGCTTAAATTGCTGAAAGTCTTATCAGCAAATGGATTTATCTTGAGTACAAAAAATCTCAAACCCTACCCCGAAAATACCATTACCCCTGTGATAAAAAACTAGTACCCCTACCCCAACAGAAAATGTAAACTTCTGTACAATAGGGGTTTAAACCTATTGAGTACAATGGTAATAAATTCAATAGATCCAATCGGTACCTGCTGTTTTGTCTCCTTTCGCGTCACTTGATATAAGCAGAAGAAGACAACATGGGTCTTTTAACCAGACAGTACCGATGCAACAGTCTTTAGACAGTACCAGTCAAACCCAAACTGCAATTACAGACTCGCGGCAAAATCAACGTCCTGGCGGTTTTTTGGAGCCATTAATGAGTGATTTTCGGATCATTTGTGAGCGTGATCCAGCGGCACGTAGTTGGTTAGAGGTTATCTTTTGTTACCCTGGATTTCATCCTCTTTCTTTACATCGTCTCGCGCACTGCTTACACATCCGTAAAGTGGGTTTTATTCCCCGTTTAATTTCCCACTTGGGAAGGTTTTTAACCGGGATTGAAATTGAGCCAGGTACGGAAATCGGTAAAGGTGTATTTATCGATCATGGCATGGGTGTTCTAATTGGCGACACTGCCATTGTGGGAGATTATGCACTTATTTATCAAGGTGTAACTCTGGGTGGAACTGGGAAAGAAAGTGGTAAACGTCATCCAACTTTAGGTAATAATGTTGTTGTAGGTACCGGTGCGAAGGTTTTGGGAAATATTCAAATTAGCGAGCACGTGCGTATAAGTGTAGGTTCAATTGTGCTACGTGATCTTCCTCCAGACTCTACCGTTGTCGGTATTCCTGGCCGCATTATTTCCCATAAACAAAGCAAACCTCTTTCTCCCCTAGAACATGGCAAGTTACTTGATGTAGAAGCAGGAATAATTCGTTCCTTAGTTTCCCAAATTGAGAAGCTTGAACAACAACTAAAAACCCTAAAAAATCAACACCAGGATGAAGATAGTTGAATTATGTTGTCACTTGGTGAACAAGTTTTACAGATTCCTTTAAGTGATAGATCGCAAATTTATCACCGTTTGCAAGAATTAATGATTACTTGTTCCTGTCCTCCAGATGGTTCTTTGCGAGTACAAGTCAATAGTTTGCAAGAAGCAATTCTCGTCCGCAGTACAGTCATGCAATTTTTAGCTTCTCGTTGTGAGTTGGTAGAATGGTTAGACGGTTGTTGGAGTCACAGTTAAATCATCTTCAATTCAAATCCAACATCCACAATCTTAAATTGGCATTGATGAAGATAATTGCCAACTGAAAAAATGTCTACCCAAGACAATATGAGAGCAGAACTGATGATGCAAGCATGATTTATCCTCAGAAAAACTCGAAGTTATTGTTCACTCACAAATGAGCTTGCCGATTGTGAGGAATTAACCTAAGCTTAGGTTTCACTCACTCTGCTAAATCTCAGACTTCTCTGACATATTTCATTCTTAAACAGAGTGAAGTTATTAAGTATCCTTGGGGTTAGCATTTTGTAATTTTGTCTAGTTTGGTATTTTCAACGTCAGATTATGGTACACCGGAACAGCGATAAACAGTTACTTCAATTTTTGCATAATGAACTGGAACTTTCAAAAGCGGATATTGCTGTTGCTTTGCGACACCGCGAATTAGATAAAGGACCCATCCCTATGCTGCTTTGGCAGTATGGCTTCATTAATTTAGAACAATTAGAAAAGATTTTTGATTGGTTAGCAGAACACGCTTAAACAATTAAGAATTCAAGATTCAAAATTAAAAATGCCTATGGAATAAGTTCTTCATCTAGTTTTAGATGTCAGTTAGAATTTCTCCACTTAGATGTGAAGCGACTATTGGTGAGATATAAATTGCTTATACCACCTAACAATTATCCTAGAAAGTTGAGGTTGCTACTATGATTGCTAGTTTAATTGCTGGACTGAGTATCTTATTATTTACGGGACTTACGAATAGCTATATTAGCTACTGCCTATTTGTAGATAATCCAAATCATGACACAAAGAAGACTTTGTAAATTATACCAAAATTTGGTTTTCTGCCATACAGATGTGCTGGGAGTTCTTGAGCAATAATTAAACATTGTTAAGTGTGTTTAGTAACTGGTGCTATATTTAGCATTTATTTGAAAACTTTTAATATTTGTTTCATATCTCTTATTACTAGAAATTGTAGCTTTAAAGGGTATTAGTAAAAACTCGGCTAGAGGAATGTTTGAGATGAGTCAAATCATTATTAATGATACCACATTGCGTGATGGAGAACAAGCAGCAGGTGTTGCTTTTAACTTAGAAGAAAAAGTAGCGATCGCACAATTTCTTGATGCCATTGGTGTTCCCGAATTAGAAGTCGGTATACCCGCAATGGGAGAAGAAGAAATTCGTGCAATTCAAGCAATTGCTGACTTAGATTTAGATGCTAAATTACTAGGTTGGAACCGCGCTGTTATCTCAGATATTAAAGCTTCTATTGCCTGTGGATTAGAAAGAATACATATTGCTATTCCCGTTTCTGGTATACAAATTGCTGCTAAATTTCATGGTCAATGGAGAGTAAGTTTACAAAGACTCAAAGACTGTATTAGCTTCGCAGTTGATAATGGTCTTTGGGTTGCAGTAGGAGGAGAAGACTCTTCTAGATCTGATGAAAACTTCCTTGAAGAGGTTGCATTATACGCTCAAGAATGGGGTGCGTCAAGATTTCGTTTTTGCGATACAGTTGGAGTTCTTGATCCCTTTGGAACTCACCTGAAAGTTAAACGATTAGTATCTACTTTATCAATTCCTGTAGAAATTCACACCCATAATGATTTTGGACTAGCAACTGCTAACGCTATTGCCGGTATTAAAGCCGGAGCAACTTCTGTTAATACCACCGTTAATGGTTTAGGTGAAAGAGCAGGAAATGCAGCTTTAGAAGAAGTTGTCATGGCAATAAAATGTATCTACGGTGTTGATTTAGGAATTGACACTCGACATTTATTAGGACTATCTCAATTAGTTGCTGCTGCATCAGGTTCAAAGGTCCCACCTTGGAAAGCAATTGTTGGTGAAAATACCTTTGCTCACGAGTCTGGAATTCATGCTCATGGTGTACTCAAAAACCCAGAAACCTATGAACCATTTTCACCAGAAGAAGTAGGTTGGGAACGTCGTTTAGTAGTCGGTAAACATTCTGGAAGGCATTTATTATCTAACTTGTTAGAACAGTACGGGATCTTTTTAAACTCAGAAGAAACCCAGTCTGTATTAGATGCAGTGCGCTTACAATCAACACTGAGAAAACGTAGTCTCACCACAGAAGAGTTATTGAATTTAGTAGGTGAACAGAGGTATTCCCATGCAACGCGATGAAATAGAACTTAACTCACAACCAGTTTTTGAAATTGGTGAAAAAGTCCGAGTTAAGAAACTAATCAAAAACGATGGTACTTTTGCTGGTAGAGAAATTGGTGAAGTATTAGCAAGAATTGGAGACGTTGGTTATGTGGCAAGTATAGGAACTTTTTTGCAAGCTTACTATATATATGCCGTGCATTTCTTGGATACAGGGTACATCATCGGTTGTCGGAAAAGAGAACTAGAATCTGCTGAGGAAAAAAATGAAAGTAATGCTACGGATGAATGATACTGGAACATTGGTTGTCTATGTCGCTAAAAAAGACCTAGAAGAAGAAGTTGTTAAACAAACAGATAGTGATGTAGGTAAAGTTCTCACTTTAGCTAATGGTTGGGAATTAGAATTTAGTGAAATTCCAACTAAGGAAAGTTTACCCCTAACAGTAGAAGCTAAACGCCTCGCCTAAAATTATCACAAATTAGTAAAGATAGAAGGTAATAGGTGAAAATATCGAAAATATATTTTTCCTCTTCCTTCTTCCTTTAGATCAGCAACATTACCCCAGTAACGTAGGGTTTATTATTTTCTATCGGAAATTTGAGTTATCAATATGGGTGAAAAGTACCAGACCTTATCGGAATTGAATTTGGAAGGACATTTTTTAGGATTTGTTGGTGATAAACCAGAAAAATATAAACATTTGCGGTTAGCAATTCCTTCAGGAGATGTAAAAGTAAAATTACCTAAAGATTTGCGTTGTTCCCTGGTTTCTACTTTAGTGCCTGGTGAACAAATTCGCGTTAGTGCTATCAGTAAATTAAACCCAAGGACAAGTGAACTGAAACTCACAGCTTATCGAGTCCAACCAGTTGGTTTTTGTCCAATTCATAATCATCTACCAGAAACTACAGCCAAGATTATGGTCTGTCAAAAATCTGGTTGTATTAAACGAGGTGGTAAGGGGTTATTATCAAAGTTAGAAAAAACTTTGTGCGATCGCGGTTTGTTGGAGAAAGTAAAAATTGAACATACCGACTGTCAAAAACGTTGTAGCAGCGCACCCAATTGTGTTTTGATATTGGGTAAAAAGCAATACAGAAAAATTCATCCAGATGCAATCGCCTCTTTGTTAGAAAACCATTTTAAAGGATGTTTCAAAACTGGAAAAATAGTGTAGAAGAGCTCACAGGTATGAAGCTATATTTAGAAAGTAACAGCACTGTATGTGCATAAGATGTACTTTACACAATCTACACAATAGATATCTAACAGAGAATAAATATGTGTTTTATATAACCCTTATATAGACATCCTTCATGTAGCAACTTCTGTCTTTATATTCTTTTCCGGAGGTGTTTAATTAAGGTCTGTAGAAATGTTATATTAGAGGATATTTTAAAAGGGTCTTTTACTATCAGAATTAGCACAATCACTCCTATAGGTATATGGGTTAGACCTTGATTTGCCGTTGTATTTAATCCCAAAAATAACGGTAAATTCTACCTTTCGGTACTTTCAAAACATCCTCTTACTTTGAATAATTTAAGTGCATAAGAGTGTGAGGACTATAACTTTGACTAAACGCCAATTTGCCAATGTAATTTCCGCTAATTGGCTACTGTTGATGGGAATAAATCTATTCGGTTGCCTTTTCCTATCTACATCTGTTGCCATTAGATCTGCATCTGCGGTTGATAGATCAGTTACTGATGCGGCAAGCAAGGAATTAGCGACTGAGCAAAAGACAAAATCAACTGAAGAGATCAGCCAAAAATCCCAACAGCTAGCTGTTGAACTTAATCAACCTTTGATTCAGATCAAAAAACCACAGACTATCACCCAACAGATAGATACCTCAACCAGCGTGGGTGATACCTTTGGTAAAGCCAAGAAACTTTCTCCTACTCAGCCCCAGACTATCACTCAACAGATAGATGCCTCAACTAGTGCGGGTGGTAAATTAGATGTTAATAAATCACACCAGGATTTATTAATTGAACCCCTTGTTAAAATAACTCCTCCACCCAGGCGCACCTATCAACCTGGACTCAGTTTTGGGACTCCGAGTGCTTTCGGAGCGGACTGGGGTGACTTATTTGTAGTAGGATCGGGCGCTACACCAGGTAAAAGTAGGAACGGAGACCCAGACGCAAGTATGAGTGCAGGTTTTGGTTTAGGAGATGCCTACAACCTGATTGGTTTGGAATTCACCTTCAACAACGGTAGTATCAAAAACTTCGGTTATAACGGCACTTTTGACTTCAAAGCTCACCGCGTTGTCTATGCTCAAGGCAACACTCAAGTTGCTGTAGCTGGTGGCTGGAACACATTTGCCCAGTACGGTAATGAAGGTATTAGACCTTCCAGTGCCTATGGTGTACTTACCACATATTCTCTTTTACAGGCTAACAATCCTGTCAATCCAATGGCCATCTCCTTTTCTATAGGAGCAGGCGGTGGCGACTTCCGACAAGGTAATGAGAGTACAGGTATATTTGCAGGAATGGGTCTGCAAGTCCATCCCCGGTTAGGTCTAGGTCTGGGTTGGAGTGGAGTCGGTTTAAATGCTGGGATTTCATTAGTCCCTGTGCCTACCATTCCTTTGACTATTACTCTCCAAGGTGCTGATCTCACGGATAAAAGTGCAGGCGGTACTGTATTTGTTATGACAGTGGGCTATGGTTTCAATTTCCTGCCTAAATAAACGCTTCAACATTTACAATTTAGAGAATAACCATGTTGAAAATCAGAACATTTGTTATTGCCCTCCTTCTGACACCTTTAATCTCGTTTACTTGGCAGTTAACAAATCAAGCTCAAACTAATTCACCAAGTAAAGGTACAGCAGGTTCTGCAAGTGGAGGTGGAAACACTGGCTCTGGTGGTACAGTTATTTCATCACCCAGTAAAGGTACAGCAGGTTCTGGGAGTGGAGGTGGAAACACTGGCTCAAATAATAACCCTGTTTCATCACCCAGTAAAGGGGCAGCGGGATCTGCAAGCGGAGCTACGCCTAATATCATTGTCACACAAGCAGCGGATGGTTCTCTAGGTATTGACCTTTCACCTACGGCTGTACGTGACTTGAATAATGCTGCTGCTGGTATACTTGCTAGTGGTCGTGCTCGTATATTCTTACCGATTAACACTAATAGACTGCAAGCATCCTTCATTTCAAATGGGCTTTCTCCAGAATTAGCAGAAAAATTAACAGATGCAGCATCTCACATTATCAAATTCCCCCGTTCTTATAGTACATCCAGTCTTCCTTCACTTGAGTCATCACAAGCACGGCTAGTAGCCAACATTAAAGCATCAAGAGCTGGTTTAACTATCGCTGAGACTAATGAAGCAGTAACTGTTAACCCTGACAAACTGAACGAAACTATTAATATCTACAACAAGATTGTTCTAGAAAGCGATCCAGCAAGTCTTCAGAGACTTTCACACAACTCAAACTTTGTGGTAATTGGTAAAATTCTCACAACATTAAGGGCGGCAATTAAGTAGTATATATTCACATCCTTAGGATGACCAACAATCCCCGACGTAGAATGTCGGGGATTGTTGGTCATGGTTTACAGAAATTCACTTCCTTTAAACCCAATTTTTCGGTAACTTTTATGTCGGTAGTTACTACTAAACGCTGCACTATAGCTCAATATCTCCGTCTAGCGAAACTCGGCTTTTTTAGAGAAGATGAACGAGTTGAGTTAATTAGAGGTGAAATAATTCAGATGGCTGCAAAAAGTAAATCACATTCAACCTTCAATAGATGATTAAGTAGTCGTGCAAAATCAATTGTACATTTGGCAGAGGGAACACGGAACAGATAAACACTACAGAGATTTTTATTTGTTCCAAAAATGTTCAATTCATTTTGCTCAGGTACTTAATCAGGGAATTAACACAATTACTAGGTAATGGTGCAACTTTACAAAATCAAGATCCTGTGATCCTGTAATCTTGACCTGTAGTCTTTAGCGTATCCATTTTTTTCTGGTAAATACTGTTATAACTGAGTTGAATGTTTTCTAGTGCCAGACCTAAATCGTCTCGTGACCTAAACCCTTCTAAACGCTCCTTAGAAATACCATTTTCAATTAGTAATAAAGTTGGTAGGGACTTAAGCCTATAAGTAGTAGATAGTTTAAAATTTTGCTCGGCATTAACCTCAACTAATTTTATGCTATCACTGCATCGGACGTGAAATTGAAGCAGCAAAGGATAAATAATTCTAGATAGTTCAGACCAAGGGGTTTTGTTCTTACAAGTCCACCAACGCTATAAAAAGGCATCTGGCAGTAGATATTCTCGGCCTTCCCTTTTCTACTCACTGTACTCAGGCTAATATTTCTGATGACCAAGGGCTGATTGAGATGTTGACAATTCATATCTACTTCTTCAAATCAAAACCTGTGGAACTACCTAAAACGACAATTCTTTTAGACAACGGTTATCATCCTGACAAACTAGAAGCAGAGTTAGTCTTGGTTGATCCAGAAATCATGAGTAAAATTCACTTTCAATTGTCTCCTAAACCATCCCAGGAGGAAAAAGCCAAGCAAGGGAAGTCTGGTTTTGTGCCAGTTAAAGCCAGATGAGTAATTGAAAGAAGTAATGCTTGGATAGAACGCTGTAAAACCTTGGTCAAAAATTTTGAAAGAACTTTGGAAAATGCGACGACTAAAATTCATCTCTGTTTTGTCAGACTTATGCTCCGAAGATGAGTTACTTCATAGATCCCAAATGGGTTCTATAAATACTGATCATGGATTAGCTGTTTAAGCACAGATATGCAAGGCTGAAAATTGACGGTTGGACTTCGGTTATGATTTGTGGTTAAGTTGCGTCACATAATTTGATAAACGCTACAGATAATTTGATTAATCAATCTATGTGACGGGCTACATTCAAAATTCAAAATCTCAAATTGAATCACCAATTACCTATCACCAGTTTTATTTCCTGGCATTGCTATGGGAGAAAAACCTGCGATCATGATCGCTCTCAAATTTTGACACCGAATTAATTCACTAAAATCTAAACCAGAACGCCATTCTATCCTTGGTACTGTCTCGATGGCGGTTAACAAATGCTGTGCGGCTTCTTCTGTTTCTGAATAATTACGTCTTTGGGCAATGCTAATGGCTGTTTTATCGGCGTTTAATTCTGATTTCTGTGACTGACTCATCCGCCATATCCGCACACCAGTTCAAATACTTAATCCTCCAGCGATAATTACACCTACCACATCAGATTAGGCAACTTCCACCACACCACCTAACAACCCTGCTCAAACCAGTCCTTGATAAATATCTGGTTGTAACCACTTCACCCCTGTCCACCAACTAACCTGATACAGCAGCAGTAAATCTCGTTGTTGCTTAGTTAAGCGTCTCCACAAATCAAAATTAATATATATCTCTGTCGTTCCTGACTCCAAGGTAAAGCAAAAGCAGTATCTATCACCTTTTTTTGCTCTGGTTTACTGACGTTTTTAGTCATCATGCGCCGAGAAGCAGGTATTACATCTAAACAATGGGCGAATTTCACTATTTGGCTCCATTGTCTTCATTCTTAGCGATACTATATGTATAGTAATTTACCACTAATATTTCAGTGAAGATATTTAGATGGATGCTTTTGTTCCCACAGCTCCACAATGGACAAATCAAGCTATTCACGCATACTCAGTTTTGCTGTCCCAAGTGTCACTCCAGTAGTCGAGAAGCGGTAGCAGTTTGGTTAAATAGGCGATCGGCTGTTACAGCAGTAAACCATCGTCGTAAGTGGTAAGAATTCTACCATTGTCATTGTGGTTGTGCTTGGTGGGCTTGGAGTAACGACAGGCCACCCACAGATTTACACTAAGTTTTCCAACCCCCGGAAAAGGATGCGAATAGCTTTGAAAACCGTAAAGATTTTATTCAAGCTGTTGACCAGTAGCAAAAAAGTTCTAGACTAAAAAGAATTAGCCCTAGTTTATTGGCAATTAATTCAAAGGTAAAATCATCATGGTTCAACGTGGTTCTAAAGTGCGCGTCCTCCGCCCCGAATCCTACTGGTATCAAGATGTAGGAACTGTGGCATCTGTAGACCAAAGCGGCATCAAATACTCTGTAATTGTCCGCTTCCCCAATGTTAACTACTCTGGCATCAACACCAACAACTTCGCCGTAGATGAATTAATCGAAATCGAAGCACCCAAAAAGGCTGCTGCTAAAAAGTAAGCAATCAAGCTACTAGGGGATTGTTTCATGGCATGATATAACTAAGTGTGAAGTATAAAGCCTCAAGGCAGAAATATTCAACCTTCCTTATCTCTGAATTCACAATCCCTGAATATATCACATTGGTTCCTTAGTCCGCTGAAATGCCTGAACTGCCTGAAGTTGAAACAGTCCGACAGGGTTTAAATCAACTAACCCTAAACCAAGGAATTACGGGGGGAGATATCCTGCTACAACGCAGTGTCGCCTACCCCTTTTATGTTAGCGAATTTATAGATAACCTGAAAGGAAGCAGCATTAAATCTTGGCATCGTCGTGGTAAATATCTTTTAGCTGAACTCACACCCTCTTCAACCTGCTTGGGTGTTCACCTGCGGATGACAGGTCAACTGTTATGGTTAAACCAAAATGAACCCTTACACAAACACACACGAGTCAGATTATTTTTTGGGGAAAAACAAGAACTACGCTTTGTTGACCAGCGCACCTTTGGGCAAATGTGGTATGTTCCCCCTGGTGTCCCTGTAGAAAGTATTATTAGAGGTTTAGCACAACTGGCAGTAGACCCATTTTCACCAGAGTTTACCGTTGAGTATTTAGCAAATAAACTGCAAAAAGGTCGTCGTCCCATTAAAACCGCACTGTTAGATCAGTCGATAGTAGCGGGATTGGGTAATATTTATGCTGATGAAGCTTTGTTTAAAAGTGGTATTTTACCAACTACTCTCTGTACAGATTTACAGAAACAACAAGTCGAACCTTTAAGAACAGCGATCATTGAAGTTCTATCTGCAAGTATTGCCGCAGGTGGGACAACTTTCAGTAATTTCCTTAATATTAAAGGTGTAAATGGCAACTATGGCGGTGAAGCTTGGGTTTACAAACGCACTGGTAAGCCTTGTAAAGTTTGTGGTAATGTCATTCAGCGTATTAAGTTAGGCGGGCGTTCTAGTCATTTCTGTTCTCAGTGTCAGAAGTAGGGAACAGGTGAAAGGAAGGAGTTTTTCCCAATCACAATCGTTAACCAAGAATTGCCGATAAACATTTAAAGGTAGAGTGTTAAATTTATATTTCTTTCTTTAAATCAATTTCAATGACTCGCTTTATACATGAGCAATTTGCCAAACAATATCTAACTGAACTATTAACACCCTATGGTCAAGTAGAAACCAGCAAAGATATCACAACAGAAGTAAGACAAATTGACGTTTTATTTATTCCTTCCTTCACCCCAATGTACAGAAAGTCTAGAAATACTAGGAATACTGGGAAGAATGGCGACAAACTATGCTATACTTGAACCATTACGTAATGCTATCACCAAAAGTGAGACTCGCAGTTGTATGGGTAAATTATTTGACCTCGATCTACAAATAGAACGTCAATGTAATCGCAACAATACCTGAATAAATGAAGTAGCGTTACCAAGTCTGTGGATTTTTTCTTCTACTGCATCAGTAGAACTCCTAGGCAGTTTTAATACTACTGTCGATGAAGAAAACTGGTCTAAAGAAAGGTATTTATTTCTTGGGAGAGGGATTAAAAACCATCATTATTGCTATTCATCAACTTCCCAACAGGTCGGAAACGCTGTTTCTTAGGATATTAGGTAAAGGGAAAGTTCAACGACAAGCGGTTGAAGAATTAGAAGAACTACCTAAAAATGGTCCATTTCTTTCCCATATCATACAATTAGTACATGACCTAATTGCTGTTTTATCGGCTCGTCAACGTCAAGAACAAGATATTGATAAAGATGATCAGGAGTTGATTATGAAATTATCGGAAATGTATCAACAACAATTAGAAGAACTGAAAAGACAAAGACTTCAAGAAGGACGACAAGAAGGTATAGAAAGAGAACGACGTGCTATGATTGAAAGTATCATGTAAGTGCGTTTTGGGGAAGTTGATTCAGAATTAGTAACAATTGTCGACTTTCTGATTGCTATGACCAGAGAAGAATTTAGTCCGTTGCTTTTACAATTATCTCGTGAGGAGTTATTAGCTAGATTTGCACAATAATTGATGACAAGAGCGAGAAATCAGTAGCCTCCCACAGAATTTGAGCATCAATCAATAGTTTACGACTGAATGCTTATCATTTTTTTGAGTTCTCTGATTCAGCGCAAAAACAGAGTATTAGGGCTTGACACCTGATTTTAGATTTGTTATCATGAAGTTGATAAAGAATAAGTATTCATAAATAAATATCATCACAAATAAATATCGGAATTTTCTCCAAGACAGCTGACCTGATGGTAGGCGGTTATATTTTTTCACTAAAGAAATTTCGCTTTCAGGTCTTCGTGCGAGATTTTATTTTAAAGAAAAAAAGCAATTATAAATTGTAAGGGGAACTCATGGCAGTTAAAAAAGGAAATATGGTTCGGGCTGTGCGCGAAAAGTTGGAGAATAGCTTAGAAGCCCAAGCTAGTGATTCTCGGTTTCCTTCCTATTTATTTGATAGCGAAGGGGAAGTAGTAGATATCAAAGGTGATTATGCTTTGGTGAAGTTTGGAAAAGTACCAACGCCAAATATTTGGTTAAAGCTAGAACAATTAGAAGAGTTTAAATAGGCTTTCCATAGTTATGCTTGTGGTAAGGATTATCTACCCGACTACTGATAACTGATAACTGATAACTGATTATGTCTTCTTCCCCAGTTTTTTGTAAATCTCCCCGTGTGACTGTTGTGGGTGCGGGTAGAGTTGGTAGGACTTTAGGCCAACGGATTGCAGAGAAAAATTTAGCTGATGTGGTGTTGTTGGATATTGTGGAAGGAATGCCTGAAGGTTTACCTTTAGATTTGCTGGAAGCGCGGGGACTGGAGTTACTTACATAATCGGCAAATTAGCGGTACTAATAATTATGCTGATAAGGCTAATTCAACACAACAATTGTAGTAATTACCGCTGGTTTTCCCCGTAAACCCGGAATAAGTCAGGATGATTTGTTGAAAATTAATGCCAAAATTGTGGTTGAAGCAGCAAAAAATCTGATCGCACATTCTCCCCATGCTATTTTTATAGTCGTCACAAATCTTTTAGATGTGATGCTTATTTAAGTTGGCAAGCCACAAACTTACCCAGAAATCAGGTCATGGGAATGGCTGGAGTTTTAGACGCAGCCAGATTTGAAACTTTCATCGCTTTAGAATTCGGGGTTTTATCTGCGGATGTCAAAGCAATGGTTTTGGGTAGCCACGGTGATTTAATGGTACCTTTAGCCCGTTATGCAACTGTCAGCAGTATTCCCATGACAGAATTATTAGATGTAGCCACAATTGAAGATTTAGTAGCAAGAACCTGCAACAGTAGCGCAGAAATTGTACAATTAATGCACACAGGAGGCGCGTTTTTTGGCCCTGCATCTGCCACGTCCCTGATGGTAGAATCAATTATATTAAATCAGTCGCGATTATTGCCAGTTGCAGCTTATTGACAAGGCGAATATGGTTTAAATGATGTGGTTATCGGTGTTCCTTGTCGTTTGGGATGTACTGGAGTTGAGAGTATTTTAGAATTGACTCTCAATGATGAAGAAAAAGCAGCCTTGCAAACCTCAGCCGATTCTGTAAGCCAAAATATTAAAAGGGCACAGGAAATTTTAGAGAATTAAAAATTTAAAAACCCCAATTACAAATTACGAATTAATCTTAAATTCATCAAACTTAACCACTTCATAATCAGGATTGCTAGTATCAAAGTGATAACTGCTAATATTACCTGTTCCTGTGTTGAAAATGCTAAAAACTGTAATCTGATTACTGGCAATATAAGGTAGCGGTTTGTCGTCTTTTGCTCATAATGGAGAAATAGTTGGTATGACTGGTTTTAAAGCGTTAGGATCACCAACTGTAGTATAATCTTCTTGATCTTTTGTTGGTACTTCTCGCCTTTCTTCATCCCAAGCAGCACCATAGGAATTACCAACATTAGAAGTTCCTAAGAAGTTGATTCCACTGTCACTAACAAAGTGATTCCATACATGGGAATGTCCATAAAATACTAACTGCACTTTAGCTGCTTCTAATAAAGGAATTACATCACAAATAATGTAATCTGCATTTTTTGGATATTCATAACGAACAGCTTTGATATTTCCTTCTTTGTTTCTTTCAACATAGTCACAGTATTAGTGTAAGCTGGAACAATATTATCACCCAAAGTGTGGTGTGGATGATGCAACATCACAACTTTATATTTTGCCCGTTGAAATTCAGGACTGTTTAATTCCTGCTGAAGCCAATTATATTAGACCTATTGCAAAATTGTTTTTGTGGTATGACAGAGAGTTTTAGATTGTATGTATTTTTGGTGTTCTTTGGGCTCCCTAATTGAAACATAACCGTGTAAATCTAACTTTTGGCTCAAACAAAGACACCCCCCATTATAACATAAAATTAATTCTGCAAGAGGTCTATTGTTGACTTCCTTTAAAAATTGGTTCATAAATTAACTGTCCATACCCCCAATTTTTAGGATTCTGCAAATCTTTTTCTGGTTCTATATATCTACCTTTAATGTTGGAATCCAATTTCGGATGTCGCCACATATTCGTAATATACAAAACCACTAAGCGGACATCACCAAAGGTAACTGCATAATATGTCTTTCCACCTGGTTTAGTTTCAGGTAAAGTCAAAATTTATTCGTAAGTGACAGTATTAAAATAATTATCCGTTAGAGATTTTTCTCCATACAATTTTTCGGTAACTTCACAGGGCATAGTATCATTAAATTCATCATTTAAACTTTCTGTTCTGGCAAATCTCCCCATCACTTCATGATTACCAATGCAAGTCAACATGGGCGCATTTCGAATAATTCTCCCACCTGTGTAGGTGAATTTTACGCCGTTATGTTCCATTTTATAATTAGCGCGACCTTGCAAAGCTGTAAATCAAGCATTTCCTCGATTATCATCAAACCATTGTGAAGCACAGTCCAGAATATTAACCAAATCTCCTGGAAACCATACTCTATAAACTCTCTCTACAGTTTCCACCACTTTTTGCAGATTCGCGGCTGTCATCGGTTTGAATTGATGATCGGAAGTGAGGAGAATTTTTAAAGGTTTACCAGGTTTTGGGGAAGGTGCAAGGGTAAAAGCTTCGCTGCTAACTTTTTCACCATCTTCTCTAATACTGGTGACTTGATAGGGAATTCGTAGATTCGGAGTTAAACCTGTAACTTAGGCTTCATGTCGCCAAATTTCTCGTTTTACAGGTTGTTGATAAATTTGCCCGTTTTCAATTTGATTTGCTAATCTTGATAGTTGGTCTTCTCTAGTGCGGCTAAGTTTGGTAGTTTTTGTAATTGAACTTTGATCAAGTTTCTCACCGTAAAATACCAAATGTTTATCACCAGGAAACTCGGCCAACCAAACTACTAGCACTCAATTTGCTGTTGGTAGTTGCAAAAACGGGTCTGTCAGCAGTTGAAGTGGTGATATCATAGTAGTTTTACCCAAGGAACTCACGCCTACTACCATCAGACATATTACCAGAAAAAGTACAGCTTTTACAGTATTTCTCATGTATTTAGACCACACACTGAATTAATAGACTTCTGACTTTGCGTCTTTGCGTGAAACAAAAATATGAATATCAAAAAATCACAACTGCAAATCTTGATCACATACGGTTTATTGGGTGTGATCGCAGTCCTGACCCTTTTTCCCCTACTATGGCTAATTAGTACAGCCTTAAAATCCCCAACCGAAAATATTCTAGAGTCACCACCTCAGTTATGGCCTAGTCAACCGACTTTAGATAACTTCACTCGTGTTTGGGAATATTTACCCTTTGGGCAATATTTATATAACAGTATCACAGTAGCTTTACTAACTGTAATATTGAATTTACTATTTTCTGCTTTAGCTGCTTATCCTTTAGCGAGATTATCATTTGTGGGACGAAATGGAATTTTTATTGCTATTATTTCCACAATTATGATTCCCTTCCAAATCGTGATGATTCCCTTATATATTTTGACAGTTCAATTAAGGTTGACAAATAGTTATTTAGGGATGATTTTTCCCAGTTTAGCTTCTGCTTTCGGGATCTTTTTATTAAGACAAGCTTTTATGGGTGTGCCTAAAGAAATTGAAGAAGCAGCCCGCATGGATGGTAGTTCTGAGCTAGCATTGTGGTGGTTTGTAATGTTGCCAGCTATTCGTCCAGCACTCATAACTCTGGCTATTTTTGTATTTATTGGTGCTTGGAGTGACTTTTTATGGCCTTTAATTGTCATCCAAGATGAGAGTTTATATACTTTACCCTTGGGAGTTTCTAAATTAGCAGGTACGTTTTCTCTAGATTGGCGATTGGTAGCAGCTGGTTCTATAATTTCTATTGCACCAGTATTGCTATTATTTATTTTTTTACAAAAATTTATTGTACCCACCGATACGGGTAGCGGTGTCAAAGGATAATCAGTTATCAGTTATCAGTTGTTCTTCTTTTCCTACGCCCTGTAACCAATCACCTATTAATAAGCTCCTTTTTTGTCTAAGACCACCCAAATAGTTTTAACAATTAACATCAAATCATAAATAATCGACCATTTACGCTGATAGTCTAAATCCATACGGACAATAGTTTCAAATTCTGTGATGGTTGAACGTCCATGAGTTTGCCATTCTCCAGTTATACGGGGTTTAACTCGCAACCTTTCCCAATGGTGTTGTGCATAATTGATGACTTCATCAGGTGTCGGGGGACGATTACCAAGTAAACTCATTTCTCCCTTTAAGACGTTCCAAAGTTGGGGTAATTCATCTCAACTGGTGCCACGCAAGAATTTGCCCAAGGGTGTAATACGTAGATCATCTGTACATTTAAAAATGTTGCCTTTGGCTTGGTTTTTGACTAGAGATTTAATTTTATCTCCATCAACCACCATAGAACGGATTTGGAAATTCCGGCCTATGGTGCCTCCGTTTAGACCACAGCGGAGTTGAGAATAAAATATGGGGACTAGATCTGAAAGTAAAGTAGCAAGTGCCACAGGAACTACTAGCAGCTATGTAATTATTAAACCTACTATAGCTCCGAGTATATCAATTAATCTTTTTGCAAAACTGGTCGTTGATGGGTGTAAGGACTTGAGTGATAGGTCAACCAGAATCTAGTGATTCATAAAACCCAAGCCAGGCATGGTATAGTTTTTCGTTGTAGTTCTGATGGTAGAAAGTGACATAATTGATACTGATTTTTCACACCGTGATTTTTGCGAACTAGATTTTGATTAGACCTCTCGTAGAATTAATTTTATGTTATAATGGGGGAAGTCTTTGTTTTAGCCAAAAGCTAGAGTTACACAGTTATGTTTGAATTGGCGAGGGCAAAGAACACCAAAAATACATAAAATCTAAAACTCTCTATCATACCACATAAACAATTTTGCAATAGGTCTATTGTGATTAAGTTCAATACCTTAGCCAATTGACGAGGTTTCAACAGATGTAGGCGCATTGTGAATAGGACCGAGAGAGGTAAGGTTGGCAAAATCTGGGCTAAATAAAATAGGCTCTGATTGTTCCGGAAACATCTTTAACATTTCATGAACATATCGAAAACCACGACAGTAAGCCTTAAGATCAACAATCCCAGAACCAGGACTATCTTGACGGAACTGAGCTAAAAGATCATGGGAGACTGTAATTAATTGGGTAAAAAAGGTTGGTAATACTTTGCCTGACACGCCGGAAAAGGATGAAATACCAGAAATTACTCAAATTTATGAGTTGGAAACATAATTTGGTTATGGACAGTAGTCAATAAGCACATTTCCGGAGTTATAGCCTGGGTTCTAGGAGACCGTAGTTCTGAAACTTTTACGCTTTTGTCTAAGAATTGAGGAGTGAGGAGTCAGAATGTTTGAGAAATTGGTTAATTATCAAATAGGTATTTTTGGCGTTAGCCTGAAAAAGCTGACTGCTGACGGCTGTTCCCGTAGCGTGCCGTTAGGCATTAGCTGAATACTTACGATTTTATCGCTGTAAATGCTATTGATCAACTATTCTTTTGATTCTAATATTTGCTGAAATTGTTGCTCATCACGCACTTGATCGAAATCTGAGTCTGTTTTTGCCAAATTACTGTATTTTTCAGGTACAAGTTGAATCGCTTTTTGTAGGTTCTCTATTGTTAGTTCTACATTATTTTGTAAGGCATAATTACAAGCTTTGTTATAATATGCTTGATGCAAATTTGGCTTAATGCTGATGGCTTGATTGTAAGAGGCTAAAGCTTCTTTGTAGCGACGCAATTTTGTCAGTGCGATTCCTCGATTAATCCAAGCTTCATCTTTATTTGGTTGAATGGCGATCGCTTCGTTGTATGCTTTAACTGCTTCCTCATAACGCTGCAAGGCTGTTAGAGCATTTCCCCGATTATACCAGGCTTCATTTTTATTCGGTTGAATAGTGATCGCCTTCTCATAAGATTCCAAAGACTCTTCATAGCGATGCAAGGCTATCAAGGCATTTCCCCTGTTCACCCAAGTTTCCACATTGTCAGTTTTAATAGCGATCGCTTGATTATAGAATGTCAAAGCCTCTTTGTAGCGATTGGTATCTAAAAGATAATTGCCCTGATTCAATAAAGTTTTAGCTTTTTGGCTATCCTCTACTTCTGTCAGCAGTTGATTAACATTGCTTTCTTTTACAACTTGCTTGGTAATATCTGTTGATGATATTGTCAAATCACCACAGCCAATTATCAAAAAACTGATAAATCCCCAGGCAATAAAGCATCGCCTCACAACCATACTGCACCTACAAAATTTATAATATATTATATTATGTTATGACTTTCTGAATCTCAAAAATCGTATCAAAATCAACTAAAGTATTATTAATTATCTTTTATTTTATTCAGGAATAGATGAAGATTTGGAGAACTTTTTCTTAAATCATACCTATGATATCATGTTTAGGTAAAATTAATCAATTAATTTGCACAGGCTGTACCTTTTTTTATAAAAATCCTTCCTATAGTAATCCTAAATCAATCATGAGAAAATACTGTTACTGCATTTGTAACTTATAAAAACAGAACTGAAAGCTATGAATTACCCTTAATATACCACTTCAGCTACAAAACACAAATTTATTTGGTATTTATGTTATCTTTAATCAATTCAGTATTTTCTCACCAATGATTCTGGATTGCTACATCACTCCCATCTAACCCAGTTGATTGATAATAAGCAGAAATTTGATGAGAGAACAGTGATTAGTAACTGGTACAGTACGTTGAAATTTAACCGCAATATGCCTTGACTATTTGGCCTTTCTATCCATTTGTCGGGGTTTTCACGTCCTTTGGGTGATTCAATTCATGATACCATAAAATCTCTGAGAGCTTTAGCCCTCAACTGGCTTACCCTGCGGGAAACAAGCTAAATCCCAGCTTTAAACGACATTTAACCCTCAAAAGTTTTTGAGCTTTTAGGGTTTGATTACTGGGTATTCAGCCTATTTTCTGATCAAAGCTAAACCACATTCAAATAAAGTCTTAACAGAGATGGAACAAAATCGGCAGTCAACGGTTGTGATTACAGGTACATCTTCAGGTGTCGGTTTGCAAGCCGCAAAAGCTCTAGCCCAAACTGGTCAATGGCAGGTAGTCATGGCCTGTCGTAATCTCTCAAAAGCAGAAGAAGCAGCCCAATCTGTGGGAATACAACAGGGCAGCTACACAATCATCCATCTTGACTTAGCCTCTTTAGACAGTGTTCGACAATTTGTGAAGGACTTTCGAGCCACTGGCAGGTCATTAGATGCCTTGGTTTGCAACGCTGCCATCTATATGCCTTTAATCAAAGAACCTTTGTGGAGTCCAGACGGATATGAGTTAAGCGTGGCTACAAATCACCTTGGCCATTTCCTTTTGTGTAATTTGATGTTAGAGGATTTGAAAAAATCATCCGCTTCAGAACCCAGACTCGTGATTTTGGGAACAGTGACACACAACCCCAATGAGTTAGGAGGAAAAATTCCCCCCCGTCCAGATTTGGGAGATTTAAAGGGCTTTGAAGCAGGGTTCAAAGCGCCTTACAGCATGATTGATGGTAAGAAATTTGAACCAGTAAAAGCTTATAAAGATAGCAAAGTTTGTAATGTGTTGACCATGCGAGAACTGCATCGACGCTATCATGAGTCAACAGGTATCACCTTTAGTTCTCTTTATCCGGGGTGTGTAGCAACAACAGCCTTATTCCGTGACCATTATCCACTATTCCAAAAACTCTTCCCCATCTTCCAGAAGTACATCACTGGTGGGTTTGTATCAGAAGAGGAAGCTGGTAAGAGAGTAGCAGAAGTAGTTGCTGATCCTGCATACAATCAATCTGGTATGTATTGGAGTTGGGGAAATAGACAGAAAAAAAATGGTAAATCCTTCGTGCAAAAAGTTTCCAACGAAGCCAGTGATGATGATAAAGCCGAGCGTCTGTGGGAACTAAGTGCCAAATTAGTGGGACTAGCTTAAAAAATCCTTGTTTCCTTGTCCATAAAAAATAAATTTACGAAGAATTTGTCAGGAGTCAATAGTTAGCAGCAGTGTGCAACTTACTCCTGACTTATTGATAAAAGTTTAAATCTTAGAAAGATTCAGGAGTAAAAGGCTATTCTAGATTCTGTATTTTGAATCTTTACAAATCTAAAATCTAAAATCTAAAATTATATCAAGTATTGAAAAATAGAAAGCATGACGATTGTATCTAATTCTTCTCATCCACCAAAGCCAGAAAGGAATATAGATAAAGACTTGCAGCCAGATGATTTTGATGCAAGTGAAAATGGACTAACTTCAGAAGGTTTGGCCGCACAACAAGCTTTATCAGCAATTTCTTCTTTACAATCTCCCCAACATACAAATGCTCTCAAACAAGCGACATCTGGTTTTAAAGACATTTCTCATCATCAACTTGCTGTCAAGCCTAGAGCATTATTATTTACTCTACTAGCGATCGCACTCACTTTTATTGGTATTGCTATTAATAACTCCTTTCTGGGCATTTTAGGAACTCTTACAACTTTGGTGTTATCTGTGGCTATACTTTTACCTTGGTTGCAAGATGTCGTTCAAGAATGGTTTTCTGCCCAAGAAAGAACAGTTTTGGTGGGTTTGACGGGCTTATTAGTAGCAATTTGTGGCTTATTCAGGTTTACTGGTGTCGAAAATGGACTACTCCGCTGGGGAAGCAAGATTAACTGGGATATTGCGGGTACTTTAGCAGATTGGTTTGGCGCTTTAGGGCAAATTTCCATAGCTATCATCGCTGTTTACGTAGCTTGGCGACAATATGTAATTTCTAAAGACTTAACTATTCAACAAAACCTGCTGACAGTACAACAAAATATTATTACCCAACAGCAAACAATAGATTCTTATTTCCAAGGTGTTTCTGACTTGGTACTGGACGAAGAGGGATTATTAGAAGACTGGCCACAAGAAAGAGCGATCGCAGAAGGACGAACTGCCGCAATTTTTAGTAGTGTAGATGGTAGTGGTAAAGCCAAAATTCTCCGTTTTCTCTCCCGTTCAAAATTACTCACACCATTAAAACGCGATCGTCGTTTAGGTAGAGCGATTCTTGACGGTATCGGTGGCTACGCAGAAGACCTTTTAGAAGGTGTACGCGTCATTGACTTAGGTGTAATGTTAGCAGGTGCAGACCTGTCGAACACTGATTTACGCTGGACTGATTTAAGCGAGGCGAATCTTGTCCGTGCTAATCTCAGCGGTTGTGATTTAGTCAAAGCCAACCTATGCCGCACTATCTTATATGATGCGGATCTCAACAATAGCGATTTAAATGGAGTGCGTTTCTTTTATGGTTCATTAGAAAAAGCCTCACCCCGCAGTCGCAACAACCCACCCGACTATGAAACCGGGGAACACACCGGCGCAGTTGTGGAAAATGCCGATTTCAGAAACGCACAACGGATGTCCGAATCAACCCGTCAATACTGCTGCGCTTGGTGTGGAGAAGAAGCCAGACGGACTATTCCTGGTGGTTGTGAAGGTATTCCCAATAAATTGGGTAGATAACCTTGGCAAAACTGAGCCTTTAGCTAGTTGGGAGGAAGGATGATGTTCAAAGAAGTGCGTACATCGTCCAATGGACTTTCCCACAAAAGATTCCATTCAATCCCAAACAGAAGTTTACCCTGTTTTGCCATTATCCATCCTTGAGCGATCACATCCATATATTTTACCGAAAGCTCAACATTATAAACAACACTCAACTAAAAAAACGTAATACCCATATTTCCGAATATTCAAAGAAATTTGGGTATCTAGTACAGTACGGTGTAAATAAACCAACCATTCCAAATCTCTGAAAAGCTTACGCCGTATACATGTTGAATTTTGTTAGCGTACCTCTTCTGAAAGAAGCATTTTGAATTCACGGCGGTACTAGTGTGGGTTTTAGATTGAATTATGTTAACTTATTTACTACTGCTTAAATATTTCATCAACAGGAATTTTATAGAATTTTATAACCGTTAGCAAACCTATTTATCATATTGGTAGCACCAGTAATAGCCATCAGTTCACCAAACATTTGATGAGTGATCCCCTTATTACGTGCCGCCGCTGAGTGTGAAGCAATGCAATATTCACAGCCATTTGTCACACTAACAGCAATGTAAATTAATTCCCGCATCAATGGATCTATTTCCCCAGGATCTGCCATTATTTCCTTGAGCTTTTCCCAAGTGCGTCGCAGAGTCGGAGGATGATTAGCTAAAGCTTTCCAAAAACTTTTGATGGTAAGGTGTCCTTCAGCACCTGCACCTAAAACCCAGCGAAGAGTTGTGAAAAAACGAGGCCAATTTCCTGTACCATCATCAAAATATTCTGCTGCAACTTTTTCTTCTAGATCATTTATATCAAAAGTCTCATCATCAAGTTCTTTATTGATTTCATCAATCACAACAAGTCTTTGATCCTTCAATCGTGGAATATTGAGACCAAGCTTGTCAATAGTAAACTGAACATCTTTAACAGGAATTCCAGCCGCTATACAGGCGGTTTCATCAGCTCTAATTTCACCATCCTTACTACTGAATTTAAATAAACTTGATGTTGGTAAAGTCAGAGGATTTAATAATCTACTATCAGGGATAAAATCATCCTTTTTTTTACCACAGCATGGTGAATCATGGGGTAATGTTGAGGTTGCCATATCATCATATCATGTTCCAAACCACCTGGTGGAAGACAGATAGCCAACATATTTTGCCAATCTAAATCATAATTATTTTCTTTTGTTGATGGATTGTTTACGAGGAATAAAATGATCAACAGACCGATTGTTTTCGTGAATAGACATTTCACAATACGCACAAAGTCCTTTTTGATCAGCCACTAAAGTTTGCAGAACAGCATTGAATGTCATTCGATTACTTTTTAAATCCTTCCATCGTTTGAATTGTGAAGAATATTGCAACTTATAATTCTTCAGTTCCTCCGGTTCTGGAGATTTCAGCACATTTTTCACACTGCATTCCTCCGTTCTAAGCGACAGATCTGGATATCCGCTATAGTCATATCTGGATCAAATGATTCCCAGTGTCGTAGTTCTTGACGTAGGCGTTTTGCTTCCTCTAATTGACCATTATCAATTGCTTCAAAAAGACGTTGGTAACAGAAGATTATTCCTGATTTAAAGTGTGAGTGTTCTTGTTTCTTCTGTATCTGGTCTTAACTCACTCACCCCTCAAATATTTCTAACAATATCTGAACTTTTCCTCTCCTTAGTAGGTTCGCGATATTGTTTTATTTGATAATCTTCTAAGATCCATACCTGATTTGGCTTCACAGTTTTCACAACTTCAGGACTGTGAGTAGTAGCGATAATTTGAGTATGGGGAAATACTTTCTTTAAATCAGGAATAATCTTCTGTTGCCAAGTTGGATGTAAATGCAAATCATCATATCCTCAATTTTCCCAATAAATCAGGGATATTTCTGTTTACAGATTATTTACAAAACTTCGCAAGTAAATTAAGTACACATCTTTATAACATAGGTCTTCTGGGGTAGGCATCCTGCCTGCCCTTGTGTATCTCTTTCTTCAATATCCTTGAAGTTTTTAGTAATCTTGTGGCGTATCAATATCAATTGCACCTGAAGGAAACCGAATACTAAAAACCTCTTGATGGTGGGTCTTAATTAATTTTGTTGCTCTTACATCTTCACTCAAATTAGCTAATTCTGAAAAGAAAATGTTGTTAAATAAAATGTGTATGGAAGATAAACGATAATAAGCACAGCAATATTGGCAAAATTTATTTGAGACTGTTTTACAATGTACTCCCGTGTATTCTCATATTTGGGAGCCAGTAGATATTGTTTTTTGGGATAACTCACAAGTAATGCACCGAGGAACTTCCTATGATTCCACCAAATACCAGCGGCTTGAATTACGGTTAGGTGTTGTGGACTGTGAATCATCTGGTGAAAATTAAATATGCGGTTTTCAGCCTATTTTTTCATCAATTCTTGTTGTAGGGTGCTTCAGACTCTATAAATCCAGCAAATAAACAGATTTTAAAATCTGACGCACCCTACTAATGTGCCAGCTGTGTCAGTCCTGAACTTGCAAAGTCTTGTATTACAACAACTTATCAGCTGTTATAGGTAGATCACCCATGGGTTTACCTATAGCATGATAAATGGCATTAGCGATCCCACCAGAAACACCTATAATCCCTATTTCACCCACACCACGTACCCCCCGCCGAGCTATAACTGTTCCGGCTGTAGTCAGTGCCTGTCCCAAAAAACCACGTCGGTATGTTTTCCCACGCTCATGTTTAGGTTTTTCCATGATTACTGGGTCCTTCTGGTAAAGTCAGGATTTCCACCCCATCTTCTGTGACAACGATAGTATGCTCAAATTGGGCGGAAAGTTTGCGATCGCGTGTTACTGCAGTCCAACCATCACTCAACATCTCCACTTCATAGGTTCCTTCATTAATCATCGGTTCAATCGTAAACACCATCCCCGGTCTCAAACGCTTACCCCTGCCTCTAATTCCATAATGGGGAATATCTGGTGCAGTGTGGAAAATATTACTAATGCCATGTCCCACAAAATCTCGCACCACAGAAAAACCTTGAGCCTCAGCATACTCTTGAATAGCTGCCCCAATATCTCCAATCTTTGCATCTGGTTTCACCTCCACAATACCTAAACAGAGACACTCTTCTGTCACTTTCACCAACTTCTGTACCTTGGGAGAAGATACACCAACAATAAATGTTTTGGAAGTATCGCCATGATAACGATCTACAATCAGAGTTACATCAATATTAATAATGTCACCTTCCCTCAAGATTTGTTTAGCATTAGGAATACCGTGACAAATTACCTCATTTACACTAGTACAAATTGACTTAGGAAAGCCCCTATAGCCCAGAGGTGCGCTTATCGCACCGTGTGCTTGCGTCCACCTTTCTGCTTCATCATTGAGTTGGAGGGTGCTGACCCCTGGTTTTACCAAAGGTTCTAAATGTTGTAACAGCTTCGCTGCCAAACGTCCAGCCCGACGCATTTTTTCTATTTCTCGCTGGGATAAAATAACTATTGGTTCAGTTTTCATTTAGGACTCTTTTGTTAAAAAAATAGTTAAACCTGTTTCCGCAGCCCTACGTGCAGCATCTGCGACCTTTAGGGCATACAAGCTTTGCTCTGGAGTGACATACAAAGAAGTACCATACAAAAGATGGTCTAATACCATTGTTGTATCTTTGACAAATAATCCGCGACGACCACTCACCTCAATCAACTTTGTTTCCTCTGGCTGAACCAAAATTCCTGTGTCACCATCCAGAATTAATCCCCCTTTTTCACCATTAATTTCCATTTTCCGTTCTGACTGCCAAAGGGATTCACCTTTACCATAAATAACTTGGGCTAACAACCCAGTGGCAAAGTACAATTGAACGACGCATAAACAGCTTTGGTAATAATCTGACTGTGTTTCCCAATATCGCTGGTGACAATTCACCGTTAAAACTTTGCCAAACAAATCTGTGAGCCGATGTAAGCGAGAAAGAGCGCCAATGAAAGGAAAGCCGAAAAGCTCATGGTTATAAGTCCATTTCCTTGGTGCTGGATGTTCAGGTTTGACTGTGCTGTAGCGGATATAAAACAACTGACCAAGTTGGAGTAAATGTTGTTTTAAGGCTTGATGCCAACCGCCCAAAAGTTCAATATGTTCGACGTGCAGCAGTTTATTTTTGGCTTTGGCTAAAGCAATTAATTCTTCAGCCTCTTTAATATCTACAGACAAGGGATACTCAACAATAACGTGCTTGCCACTAGTAAGGGCTGCACGGGTGATTTGACCATGATCTCGATTAACCGTGGATATGATAACTAAATCTAAATCTTTTCGTACCACCAACTTTTGCCAAGAATTCATCACCTCAGTTTGATATTCTTGAGCCAAAGCTGCTGTTTTTTGGGCAGTATGTCCAGAAATTGCTACTAAATGTGCGCGTGTATCTTGCCGCAATGCCTCAGCCCGGAGTTTTGCCGCAGACCCAGTACCAACTAAACCCACCCGCATAGTTGTATTTGCCAAAGGTGCATTGGAATTATACATGATGTTCAGCAGTTCTATTTGTTGGGTTTTTAGATGGACAGAGTTAATTGTGCCACTACTGAATCAATTACAGTGTCATCAATGTCATACGCATTCTACCAAAAAGAGGGTGTGGGGTGATGAGGAGGATGAGAGAGTAATTTCATCTGTCACCTGTCACCTGTTCCCTGTCACCTAATTACACTAGTACCCATAAAAATTTTTTCAACATCTATCTCGTTGATGATTTTACATAACTAAAACTTATTTTAAAGAAGTAACTAAATTTCATTACTAATCGTGTTCAATTTTCGGTTATAAGGTTTAGTTTTTCCCGTAGTATCAGAACTGAAGCAAATTTAAACCAGCGGCTGATTCTACAGGACTAGCTGTGGGCTTTGCTTTAGGATAACTTATACTGCCCTTTGCACAAGAAGAGGATAACTAATGGCTACTTACAAAGTCACATTAATCAACAAAGCTGAGAATTTCAACGAAACATTAGAAGTTGCCGATGATGTTTATATCCTAGACGCTGCTGAAGAAGCAGGTTTTGACTTGCCTTACTCTTGCCGCGCTGGCGCTTGCTCAACCTGTGCAGGTAAATTAGTTTCTGGTACAGTTGATCAATCTGACCAATCATTCTTAGACGATGATCAAATCGAAGCTGGATATGTTTTAACCTGTGTTGCATACCCATCTTCGGATTTGGTAATCGAAACTCACAAAGAAGAAGAACTTTACTAACTAATAGTGTCAGCATTGTATTAATAAGCGTGCCTTGACAATGACACGCCAGTTAGTAATATGGTCTAATACAAAATACAGCAGGAGTCAGGAGTCAGGAGTAAAACTCTCTTGCTGCCTAGGTTTCAATTTAGATTCTGTACCTCATTGATCTGCAATCTGCTGTATCTTTTTCCATATTTCTGGAGAAAAACCCAGGGGAGGAGCAAAGCGGTAGTTTCCATTTCCTCCCCATTGTTTTTTTACGAATTACGAGTTGCGCTGGTACAGTACGGTGTAAACCAACCATTGCAAATCGCTGAAAAGCTCATGCCGTATTCATTGTCACTTTTGACCCCCGTTTTTACAGGATCACTCGCTAAGCGTAAAGCTTAGTGGCTTTAGCCTTAGATATATGAGAGTGTCAAAAGGGCGACCTTTTGACTTCCACCCTGTGGTACTAGTTGTTCAAGAATGGCTTAATCTCGTTACTGAGCAGTTGAAGTTGAGTACCAGGATAATAGAAGTGGAGAATTTTCACACTTGACCAACCTAACTTGGCTAAATTTTGAGCGCCTGTTTGACTCAAGCCTACGCCATGTCCTAGTCCACCACCAATAAAGGCGTATCCCCACACATCTGGTTTACCTTTGTTGATAGGTTGCAAATAAAACAGTGTGCTGCAGGGAGCAGCGAAGGCACTGCGAACTTCATCTTTATGGAGGGTAAAAACGCCGATATCCGTTTTCACCGCCATGTCCAAAATTCTGCCACTGTCGCTGCGTTTCGTTACAGCTAAGGCCTCAACGGTTTTCAATTTGGCATAGGGACTTTTTTTCAGGCGCAAAAATTTCTGTAAGTCCTTGGTAATATCTTCTAAGCTGGTTTGTTTGTGCCAACGGAAAACATCCCAGGTGCTTTCATTAAATCCTTTTTCCAAGTTAATAAACTGTCGCAAGTTCTTTTCATGTGCTAAACTTTTTTCCGATAAGTTCCAAATATTCACAGCCGCATCTATTACTGGCCGCAGATAAGGACGATCTTCACGATTCCAGACATCGCTAAAGGAGGCGGTGACTCCACCTGTAGTGGAAGAATAGAGTGCGTCTACTAATTCTTGATTATAAGTTAGTACCATTCCCCTTGTAGCTGCAATCGCTTGATCTGTTGTCTTCGCTACTCCATTGAGTCCATCATAAACTTGACAGTGTGTATCAGCACATAACTGGTAATCATCAATAGCAAATCTACGTAAATTTCTAAGAGCATAAGTACGGGCAATAACAGCCTGGGCTTCCAAGGATGCTTTCGGCGCACTCGTGCCAATTTCGTAAGGCAACACTCCACGCAAATAAGTTTCTAAAGGCACTTTATTTACTAAGGAGTAAGTACCGTAAGCATTGGGCTGCAAATTTATCCGCCCTGCAAAAAGACGGGTATTACCTGTTTTTCCGCCTTGATTCACCCGAATTAGGTTTTTGCCTGTGGTTATTTCTAAATAGTTTTGGCTATATCGCTTACCTTTGATTTCCCAACTCACTCGCGGTACTTGTTTGAGTATTTGCGTATCTAGGTAGGGGAGTTTTTGTCCTGATGCATGTATGCTTTGTAACAAAAATCGCCTTACTAAAGGCGTGCTATAAACATCTCGTTTCGCCCATACTTGCCAGCGTTCGGGTTGGGCTATTTCCACTTCTATGCCCTGAGAACGCCAGTGTCTGGAACTATCTTCCGCTGTTTCAAAGGTGGGGAAATCTCCCAAAACGACTACCTCTTGTATTTTTGGTCGAGGTAAGGTTTCCATCACTGTTTCTAGCTGCAGGGGGTTGGCTGTCACCAGTGTTTGTGGCTGATTACCTACTGTCCATTTTAACTGCAAGTGATCGCCTTGAGTTGGTGTCAATTGTACCTTGGCTGTGGGTGTCGCTCCAAATCGCTGAACAATGCCAATTTTGAGTTCCACATCTTGGTTATTGTTCACACGACTTGATGCAGCAGTCAGTCCCAATAAACATAATGTTGTCAGTATCTTGTAGGCAGAAGGCCAAAAAAAAGTGTTCATGAAAACTCGATTTTGCTCCCACGGTGAGGCTTCGGGGCAGATTCTGATTTGTAGCGTTTTTTGTGTCGCGTAACCATTTCCATGATATCACTACCTGTTTAAGATCCGTTAGTTACAAAATAGAGTCATATCGACTATGATTTATTTAGGACATAAAACAAAAAAAAATAATCAACAAAAGTCCTATGGTGAAGATTCAAGAAATTCCCATAAATTAAATTCAACGTCCATTACCACGTCAGAACGCTCCCCAAAAAGTAGTATTTTTAATGGCTTCCATTGCCGAAATTGGTCAGCAATAACCTATAGATATCCTAGAAGTCGATGGATGCTATTATGGCTTTTGTGGTTGTTATCGTTATGAACCCAGTGCAGACTTATTAACTCAAAGAATGCAGGTTTATGAAAAAACTGCTCGGATGTTGAGAAGTTTTTTGAAAGATTAAAGATTTTAAGAAGGGTGTGGGGTATCCCCATCAATAAATCGCGAAGCGTCCTAAACGAAGTGAAGAATCTGGGCTTTAAACCACTTGGGTATTGAGGAAGATGTTGATTTAATCAAATAATTTTTCTTTACCCCTATACACCCTACACCCTAGCTTTGGTAAAAATGGGGTATAGTTAGGTGACGGTGCCTTAGGCTCCATATTATATTTTATGCCCGATGATGATTTGACTCAAAAGTTGCAAAATTTAATGCAATGTGTGGGTATTTCCAGTTTTAAATCTCTAAGTGCTGCGGCTGGTGTCTCAGAACGCCAAATTCTGCAATTGCGGAGGGGAAAGCTAAAGCAAATGCGAGTGGAAGTTTTGCTGAAGTTAGCCAAAGTCTTACAACTATCATTGAGTGAATTGGCAGCAAATTTTTCAGATGCGAGTTCTGATTACCAGGTGTTGAATTTAACAGTGGATAGTCGAAATTTAACTCAAGGTATAAATACCGACATAGATCTAGTACAAGAAAATACAAATTTAAAAGGAGAGTACGAGCGAATTGTGCTGATGCTGCAACAACAGCAAGAGTTATTACAGCAGGAGTTTCAGGAATCAGGTTTGCAAATCTTGGAGTCTTTATTGTTGTTCTGGCCAACAGCAGCGCAGAAAGCTAGAGAAAATCCTCAGCTAGAGGCGGTGAAAATACTGCCTTTGGTGGAAAAGCCTCTTGATCAATTATTGCAGGCTTGGGGGGTGGAAGCGATCGCCTCTGTGGGATCAGAAATACCTTATAATCCCCAATTACATGAACTACTGGCAGGAGTAGCACAACCAGGAGAAATAGTTAAAGTATGTTATATTGGATACCGTAAGGGTGAAAAACTACTCCATCGAGCTAAGGTGAATCGCCTCTAATTGGTGATTAATATCAATCAATACTAATGGCACAAACGGAATTAGGATTTTTGATTGGTTGCTCATCATACTAGCTATAAATTATTATTTATAAGTTCATATCTAACCATTTTCAACAAATTCTTTATTGGCTAATTTATAATTAGCTGATGATATTTTTTTCCTAAAAAATTCACATAGTTTAGAAAGGATTTTTTTTATAAATTTTCTAGTTTGGTATATACTAGCTACAAGAGGTCTATTGATATCAACCAGAGTAACCTAATCATGAATCAAAAGGTTAAAGTTCTTACACTTAAGAAAAATTTAAACGCCCAAACCTCATCAGAGTTTCAGCAAGCGATTACCGTAATTCTGGAAAGTGGCGCTGAGATTGTGTTATTAGATTGTCAAAATATTACATTTCTGGATAGCTCTGGTTTAGGAACTCTAGTTTTGGCTTTTAAAACACTTCGGGATGCTGGCAAAAAAATGGTTCTCTGTTCCATTAACGATCAAGTGAGAATGATATTTGAATTGACTAGTATGACTGAGATATTTGAAATATTTCCCAGCAAAGATGAGTTTAATCAGATTTTATTAGCTAAGAATTAATCGAACTTAATTTGTAGGATAGATAAATCATCATCAAAGGCTTCTTTGGAGTTTAAATTGATTAAATAATTCAGGATATGTTCAAGTTGGTAATCAACTGAATGTTGTAAACTAACTAGCAACTGAATAAATCCGTCTAGATTCCAAAGAGTCCCATCTGATTTAGTAATTTCATAAGCACCATCACTAAAAATGTAAAGGCTACTGAAGTTATCAATCTTGCAAGCTCTATCTACATATTTTGCTTCAGGAAACATCCCCACTGGCATACCAGGTGTTTTTAATAGTTTTAATTCTGTAGTAGCAGGGGATTTTCCAGAAACTAATATTGCTGGTGGATGTCCAGCACTTGCATAAGTTAATTGGCGATTGATACGGTCATATACCCCATACCAAATAGTAAAATATTTATCATTTTGATAATTCATTTGAAAAGTATCATTTAAAGCTGTTAAAACCTGACTAGGTTGATAATAATTAAGTCCTTTTAGCGCCCTAGAGCGAAGTAGATTCAATACAGAAATAGAGGGAAGAGTTGCTCTGAGTCCATGTCCAGCAGTATCTAATAGGTAAATTGCCACATAATCAGAATCAAGCCAATAATAATCAAAGCAATCACCTCCCAGTTGTCGAGAAGGAATAAATCGAGAATTAATAGCTATAGGTGCAGACATAGGTAAAGGTAGAAGGGATTTTACATATTCTGCTGCTTCTGCTAGTTCTGTTTCTAATAATAATTTTTGGCTTTGTAAATCTCGATTTAACTGATGTAGACGTAATCCTGCTCTAACTCTAGCTTGAAGCTCATTTTGTTCTATAGGTTTGGAGATAAAATCATCAGCACCTGCATCTAGTCCCTTGACACGATCAGCTACTGAATATAAGGATGTTAATAAAATAAAAAATGTGGTGGATAAATTGGGATCTTTTTTAATGCGATCGCAGACTTCTATCCCTGTTAAACCTGGCATGATCCAGTCACAAATAATTAGGGCTGGAGGACAAGCAAGTGCCTGTAAAATACCTTCCTGTCCATTACTGGCAGTAATTACTTCATAGCCCTGTTTTTCCAACATCCTTTTTAGGAAGATTTGTATTGAATAATCATCATCAATTACTAAAATTTGAAACATAATAAATATCGCACACAATTCATATTTTTCTATGCAGAAATAAAAATATCTAGGAGCGGTTTAAAATCAGTAACACAGCCCTTCTTAAACATGGCTTTGGTACTAAATTTTCTACTTCACTTACCTGCAATACACTGTAAATGCAGTCATGAGTAATATGTTAGTAGAATTCAGAGTTCTGAAGCTAATAACATTTTTTGAAAAACTCGCCTTTAAATATCCCTTGGGCTATTATGTCAGTGCAAGAGGATTGAGCCATAAAAGGATGATTTTTCTTAGCTGGTTTAAATCCCGATATACCTCTTGCTTAAACCATTGTCCTAAAGCATCCAAGGGAGTAAAAGAATTTCCTGGTTGCCATTTAATCTCTTGACCTAATGGTGTGGTGTGATTTCCAGAAAGAGTTTGTGTTGTCACCATTTCTGGAAAGCGATTTTGTAGAATTTTCGTTAAAACTGCTGATTGATCAAGATTGTCATTACTAAATTTTATTAATAAGTTACGCCTGATGTGATAACGTTCTTCTACAAGCTGGTTAGTTTCCAAAGGTGTGGGAGTAAATTCAATTGCCAAAGTGGAGTTTAATTGTTCTACTAAGGGTATGGCTTCCTTAGCAGTATAGTTGTTAAAAGAGATGAGGATATTCCCTGCTCGTTCTACTTTGAAAAGGCTGCCAATTAATAAATGAAGTTTGCAACCCATACTGTGACCAACACCATAAATTGGCAAATAAAGCTTGCGTAATTCCCCCGTGTCCTGTAATCGCTCTAGGGTACGTTCAAAGTTAATTAGTACAGATTGTGCGATCATACTATGATCTAAGGTGTTGACAAAAGGCGTTGGAATAACAACGTATCCCTTAGCTGCCAACTGTTCTAGTAACCAACGGTAAGTCAGGTGAGGTGCAGTAGCGACAAATGCACCTCCCAAAAAATGGATGATACCGATGGGTTTGGGTGGAATAATTACCCAGTTGCCTCTGATGTCTTTCCAGTCCATGTCAATGTGCGATACCTACCTTAACGCTTGATTCATGTTCTTTAATATTACTCTGTTCCTGCGGGAAGATTACCTATAATCTTTAACAGGGTGTAATCTACTAAAAAGATAAATATATCCTCAGCTTAACCTAACAACTGTGTGGCTGCATACCAACGTCAATATCTATAACAATCCGGTTTCATTCCTGTATCCCTGACCGGAAGTGAAGCCATAATTACTCATTAGGTCAGAGAATAAGGAATAGGCAATAACGGAATTTCTTGTGTACGCAACTTTCAAAAGTCCAATTGGAGTCTTATAGTTCGAGAATAGAACTGCCACAATGCAACAACAACCCTAATAACAGTAAGACAACAAGAGAAAAACAAATTCTTAGGAGTTAGGCATTGACAAAAAAACTCATCCATAGGTATTAAGCAGCACCAGCATTGGTAAGATTTTCCACAATGTAGTCGCGCACAACTAAAGTGAATAAGTTCCTTTGCAATTCATACCAATTAGAAACTATGTTTTCAGAGCACATCTTTTCTGAAGGAACAAATCCTTGATATGTTTTGTGTCAATTAATTACACATTGTAATGGAATTGCGATCGCTAACAAACATCTACGGAAAGGTATTAGCTTAAAACTTGATGGCGCTAAACCTCTATTAGCCCAACTTAAATCCTCCATACCCTTCACCGCAGCTTTTACCTTTCCCCACGTTAACCAAGATTTATCGATTCCCTATTGGTTATCCGTAAGTAGAATTGATCCAGATGCAGATGTCAAATTGTTAACAGTACCAGAACCATAAACTGTCGCCAACATAAAAACCGGGACAATGGACCCTTTCAGTACCGGTGACCCCTGGCCATTTCGCCTTGTTAACGAGAAAATTGGCTTCATGACCGCATTAACAGCGGAAACTTGGACAAATCATCCCGAAGAATATTTTGCCATGAGAGGAGATTGGGTTGATCAACATCCCAAAGCTACAAAGGCCCTACTCAAAGGTATCATGGAAGCCCAGCAATGGCTTGATAATTTTGACAACCGCAAAGAAGCAGCCGAAATTCTTGCTGCTAAAAAATATTTTGGTTTATCTTCACCAGAAGTTGTTGTAGATCCCTATCAAGGTAAATATGACATGGGTGATGGTCGCAAAATTGATGATAAATCAATAGGTCCTTACTAATGGAAAGATGCAAAAAGCAGTGTTTCTTATCCCTACCAAAGTCATGATTTATGGTTCATAATTGGAAATGTACTTTAGGTATTCTTACGAAAAGATTACATTGCTAATGGTGGTGCTAAAGCCAGAGAATTGATCAAAAAAGTTAACCGCGAAGATCTTTGGAAAGAAGCTACTAAAGAACTAGGAACACCTGTGGCTGATATCCCAACTAGTACATCTCGTGGAGTAGAAAAATTTTTTGATAGCGTTAAATTTGAGCCAGAAAAACCAGAGGAATATCTCAATAGTTTGAAAATCAAATAAGCCGGTGTTTAGTCATTAATAATTAGTAAATTTGAGGATAATAACATCCATGACTTTAGCTCATAAATGTTCCACAAGCCCTAAAGTTGATAATAGCTTTCTCTCAAGTTTGCAAAAGCAATTTCCTGAACTTATCCCTCCAGTTATTACCCTCCTGATATTCTTGACGATTTAGCAATATATTCTCTTGGACTCCAGGAGCGACTTTAGCAGGACCCATACAGGTTATTCAAGACATCTGGAAATTAATTTTGTATCCATTCTATGATAGAGGTGGTACTGGCAAAGGATTATTCTGGCAAATTTGGGGTAGTTTACAACGGGTTGCTATTAGCTATAGCTTAGCAGCAGTTGTGGGTATTGGTCTGGGGGTTTTAATCAGTGTAAATAAAACCATGTCCAAGGCTTTAGACCCTCTATTTCAGTTATTAAGAACTGTACCACCTTTGCCTTGGGTTCCTATTTATCTAGCAGGTTTAAGACACAATGAACCACCAGCATTATTCATAATTTTTATTACTGCTTGGCTGATTGTAATCAAGACTGCTGTTGCTGTAACTCAAATGCCTCAAGACTATAAAAACATTGCTAAAGTTCTCCAACTTAGCCGCAAAGAATATAGGACTTACGCATTGACAAAGTAGCAAAATAGTGATAACAAATGTGATCTACTTAGCAGGTGTCGGAGAATTATAGAAATAACCAGACTTTCTACAGCAGAATGCAATCTGGAACATTACACTCTGTTGTTGCTATCAGAAGCA
>ERZ1034411.79-NODE-79-length-36347-cov-10.961562_pt1 | contig 36347 bp, 29 predicted proteins | sample MGYA00520583_ERZ1034411 | MGnify/ENA primary metagenome ERZ1034411 (study PRJEB33736, sample SAMEA104288481) | Azolla microphylla | place: Ecuador | collected 1982 | study: EMG produced TPA metagenomics assembly of the PRJEB19522 data set (Is there foul play in the...
CCGAGGTCGGCTCGACCAGCCGCAGCACGCTGCGCGCCACCGTCGACTTGCCGCAGCCGGACTCGCCGACCAGCCCGAGCGTTTCGCCGGCATGAAGGGAGAACGAAACGCCGTCGACGGAGTGCACGGTGCCGACCTGCCGGCGCAGCACGCCGGCGCGCACCGGATAATGCTTCTTGAGATCGGTGACTTCGAGCAGCGTCTCGGTCATGCCACCTCCGCGACTTCTTCCGCGCGCCAGCAGGCGGCGAGATGGCCGCCGCCCCAATCCGCCAGCGGCGGATATTCGGCCTCGCAACGCTTGATGGCGAGCTTGCAGCGCGGCGCGAAGGCGCAACCCCTGGGCAGGCGCACCAGTGACGGCACCGTGCCGGGAATCTCGTTCAGCCGCGCCGGCGCGGCGACGCCGGGGGCGGGGACTGCGGGGATCGAGGCCATCAGCCCGCGCGTATAGGGATGCTTGGGTGCTGCGAACAGCGCCTCGACGCTGGCTTCCTCGACCTTCCGCCCCGCATACATCACGATCACGCGCTGCGCGGTCTGGGCGACCACGCCGAGGTCATGCGTAATCAGCACGAGGCCGGTGCCAAGCTCCTTCTGGAGATCGAGGATCAGCGCCAGGATCTGCGCCTGGATGGTGACGTCGAGCGCGGTGGTCGGCTCGTCCGCGATCAACAGCGCCGGCCGGCAGGCCAATGCCATCGCGATCATCGCGCGCTGGCGCATGCCGCCGGAGAGCTGATGCGGATATTCGCGCGCCCGCCGCGCCGGCTCGGGGATGCGCACCAGCCGCAGCATCTCGACGGCGACGGTCTGTGCCTCCTTGGCCGAGAGGTTCCTGTGCAGTCGTACGGCCTCGACGATCTGGTCGCCGATCCGCATCACCGGATTGAGCGAGGTCATCGGCTCCTGGAAGATCATGGAGATGCGGTTGCCTCTGACCGCGCGCATCTCTGTTTCATCCAGCGCCAGCAAATCGGTGCCTTCGAGCGAAATCGAGCCGCCGACGATGCGGCCGGGCGGATCGGGCACGAGGCGCATCAGCGACAGCGCCGTGACGCTCTTGCCGCAGCCGGATTCGCCGACGATCGCCAGTGTCTCGCCGCGTTTCACGGTGAAGGAGACGTCGTCGACGGCCTTGAACAGCCCTGAGTTGGTGAAGAACACCGTCTGCAGGTTCTTCACATCGAGTACGAGGTCGGATTTGTCAGCCATCAGCCGCGCTGCCTCGGATCGAGAATGTCGCGCAGGGCGTCGCCGAACAGATTGGCGCCGAACACGGCGAGACTGATGGCGATGCCCGGGAAGATCACGAGCCAGGGCGCCGTGCGGACATATTCGGCGGCGGATTCCGAGAGCATGCGGCCCCACGACGGATAGGGCTCGGGAATGCCGAGGCCAAGGAAGGAGAGCGAGGCTTCGGTCAGGATGGTGGAGCCGAGCTGGGCGGTTGCGAGCACGATCAGCGGCGCCAGCGTGTTCGGCAGCACATGGCGCAGCGCGATGCGCACCTCGCTCATGCCGATCGACTTGGCGGCCTCGACAAAAGGCAGTTCGCGCAGCGCCAGCGTGTTGGCGCGGATGACGCGCGACACGGTCGGAATCAGCGGAATGGCGATGGCGATGATGACGTTCGGCAGCGACGGGCCGAGTGCCGCCGTCATGATCAGGGCGAGCACCAGCAGCGGCAGCGCTTGCAGAACGTCCGACACGCGCTGGAACACGAGATCGACCCAGCCGGACAGATAGCCCGAGGTCAGCCCGACGATGACGCCGATGGTGCCGCCGAGGGCGGTCGAGCCGATGCCGACCGCGAGCGAGATCCGCGCGCCGTGGATGATGCGGCTGAACACGTCGCGGCCGAACGAATCCGTCCCCATCCAGTGCGCCCAGCTCGGGCGCGCGAGCGCGCGCGCGGAATCGATGGTGAGGGGGTCGTAGCGCGCGATGAAGTCGGCAAAGATCGCGGTGAGCACGAACACCGTCATGATGGTGAGCCCGGCCGCGCCGAGCACGTGACGCTGCGCCAGGAACAGCACGCGCCGCCAGCCCCCGGTCGCATGCGCGCCGGCCCGGCGGAGTTCGAGATCGTAGTCGATTGCCGCCAAACAGCTCTCCTAATCCGTGTACCTGATCCGCGGGTCGAACACCGCGTAGAGCATGTCGACGGTGAAGTTCGCGACCACCACGACCACGGCGATGAGCATCACGAGGTTCTGCACGATCGGGTAGTCGCGCCAGCGGATCGCCTCGACCAGGAAGCGGGCGACGCCGGGGATGTTGAACACCGTCTCGGTGACGATCAGGCCGCCGATCAGGAACGCCGCCTCGATGCCGATCACCGTGATGACGGGCAGGATCGCGTTCTTCAGGGCGTGCTGGTAGTTCACGGCCGTCTCGGAGGCGCCCTTGGCGCGCGCGGTGCGGATGTAATCCTGTCGCAGCACCTCCAGCATCGAGGATCGCGTGATGCGCATGGTCAGCGCCGCGCTGCGGAAGCCGACGGCGGCCGCGGGCACGGCGTAGGTTGCGAACGCCTCCAGCCAGGTCTTCGGGTTGGGATTGAAGATCGGGATCTGACCGAACATCGCGACCGCCGCGGTGAGGATGAGCAAACCGAGCCAGAACGACGGCAGCGACAATCCGCTCAGGCTCACCACGCGCAGGGCGTAATCTAGCCGCGTGCCCTGCTTGACTGCACTGATGACGCCCAGGGGAATGCCGATCGAGGCCGAGAACAGCAATGCGAGGCCGGCAAGCTTGGCCGTGATCGGGATACGCGGAAGGATTTCCTGCAGTGCCGGCTTCTCCGAGACGTAGGAGTAGCCGAAGTCGCCGCGCAGAAAGCCGCTGATCCAGTGCCAATATTGCACGATCAGCGGCTGGTCGATGCCGAGCTCCTTCTCCAGATTGGCCTTGTCGGCGGGATCGACATAGCCGGCGGCGGCGAACAGGATGTCGACGATGTTGCCGGGCACGATGCGCAGCAGCACGAAGATGACGACCGAGATCCCGAACAGGGTCACGAGCATCAGGAACAGGCGCCGCACCAGATAGGCAAACATGCTTCGCCCTCCGCGAGCCGCTAGTCTCTAGCCCGACATGCTACTTGTCGAGCCACAGATCCTCGTAGCGAAAGCCGTTATAGGAGCTGTTCGACATGATCGTGACGCCCTTGACATAAGGTTGCCAGCACGTGCCGGCCCGCGCATGGAAGATGATGGGGCGGGCGACGTCCTCCTGCAGCTTCTTGTCGATCTCCCAGACCAGCGGCTTGCGCTTGGCTATGTCGATCTCCTGCGATTGCTCGTCAAACAGCTTCTCGATCTCCTTGTTGCAGTAATTGGTGTAGTTCCGCTCCGAGCCGCAGGAATAGTTCTCGTAGAAGGACTGGTCGGGGTCGTCGACGGAATTGCCGGTCAGATTGAGGCCGAGCATGTAGTCCTTGCGCGCCACTTTCGGGAACCAGTTCGCGGTCTCCACGACGTCGAGCTCGCCGTCGATATAGATGCTCTTGAGCTGGTCGATCAGGATCACGGCGGGGTCGCGATATTCCGCGAGGTTGCGGGTCGAGACCTTCACCGCGAGATGCTTGTCGGGGCCGTAACCCGCCTTCTGCATCAGCTTCTTGGCCTCCTCGCGGTTCGCTTTCACGTCCGGGCCATAGCCCGGAATGGTCGCCAGCTTGTCCTTGGGCATGCCCCAGATGCCCTGAGGCGGCGGCAGCATGGTGCCGCCGATATCGGCCTGGCCTTCGAACAGGATGTCGATGAAGGCCTTGCGGTCGAGTGCAAGGGCCACCGCCCGGCGGATATCGATGTTGTCGAACGGCGCCGAGGTCGAGTTGACGATGATGTTGGTCGACACGTTGGTCGGCTCGACGACGCAGGTCGCGTTCGGCGCCTGCGACTTGATGTCCTTCAGGAGCGGGATCGTGATGTGCGTCGGGAAGGTCATGTCGAACTTGCCGGCGACGAAGGCGAGAATCGCGGTCGAGCGGTTCGGGATGATCGTGTACTCGATGCCGTCGAGATGAGGCAGGCCCTTCTTCCAATAGTCTGGATTCCGCGTCAGCTTGATCGATTCATTGGCCTTGAACTCGACGAACTTGAAGGGGCCGGTCCCGATCGGATGGGTGCGCATGTCCGCCGGCGAGACATGGCAGGGATAGACCGGCGTATAGCCGGACGCGAGCATTGCCAGCAGCGAAGGCTGCGGCCGCTTCAGGTTGAAGGACACCTCGAAATCGCCGCTCGTTGTGATCTCGTTGACTTCGCTGTACCAGGCCTTGCGCGGATTCTGCCGCAGCTTCTGCTGCGACTTGCCCATCAGGAGGTCGAAGGAGCATTTGACGTCGGCCGACGTGAACGGCTTGCCGTCGTGCCATTTGACGCCCTGGCGCAGCTTGAACGTCAGTTTCTTGTTGTCGCTGCTCCAGGACCAGCTTTCGGCGAGCTCGGGCCTGAGGGTGTCAGGACTGTTCTGTGCGATGTGCTGGTCATAGATGACGAGATTGTTGAAGACCCCCATGAACGGCACGTTGACCGAATAGGTGGCGCCTTCGAGGATGGATGCGTTGGCCGGACTGTCGCGGTGATACATTCGCAGGACGCCGCCCTGCTTTGGCTCGCCGGCGAGCGTGGTGGTCGAGGTCGTCAGCACAGATAGCGCCGCCATCGCGGCGAGCGCCCACACGCTCCGCATGCTCATCCTCCCTTGGACATCGGCTTTCGCAGCCTGTTTGAGCTGACGATAGCACGCAAGTCGAGCGAGGCAACCGCTAAGGCCACATGCCGCCTCGACAATTCGGATGACGGAAGGCCGCAGGGTTTTCATATTCTCACAATGTGAGAGTGCAGTGCGAAGAGATGGGTTCCTGCGCTGATGTTGCGCGCGGTCGCATCAACAAATTCCGCTGTCGTCCCGGACAAGCGCGCCTCAAGCGCGCGCCGATCCGGGATCCATAACCACAGGGAGGGGTTTTGCGAAGACCGGGAGTTGTCGGCTCGCACGCCAGCTACTCCCTGTGGCTATGGGTCCCGGGTTCGCTTCGCGCCCCGGGACGACAGCCGCGTGTGCGGCGCGCGCTTGCGTACGTTACGGCGCGCCCTCACACGATCCGCGACGCCTTGTTCCCCCAGTAGCGATCGCGCAGCAGGCGCTTGTACAGCTTCCCCGTCGGCAGCCGTGGCAATTCCTTCTCGAAATCGACCGAGCGCGGCACCTTCTGCCGCGACAGCGACGTCGCGCAGAACGCGATCAACTCTTCGGCGAGCGCCTCGTCCGGCATGATGCCCGGCATCGGCTGCACCACCGCCTTCACCTCTTCGCCGAGATCGGCATTGGGCACGCCAAACACGGCCGCGTCTGCGACCTTCGGATGGGTGATCAGGAGGTTCTCGCATTCCTGCGGATAGATATTCACCCCGCCGGAGATGATCATGAAGGTGGCACGATCGGTCAAATAGAGGAAGCGGTCGGCGTCGACATAGCCGACATCGCCGACCGTGCTCATGCTGCCGTCGGCCGAGCGTGCTTCCTTGGTCTTCTCCGGATCGTTGAAATATTCGAAGGGCGATCCGGTCTTGAACCAGACCTGGCCGGGCGTGCCGATCGGGCATTCCCGCATGTTCTCGTCGAGAATGTGGAGGTCGCCGAGCAGCACCTTGCCGACGGTGCCGCGGTGGCTGAGCCATTCCTCGCTGTTGCAGGCGGTGAAGCCGAGGCCTTCGGTGGCGCCGTAATATTCGTGGATGATCGGTCCCCACCATTTGATCATGTCGTCCTTGACCAGGGCGGGGCAGGGCGCCGCGGCATGGATCGCGATCTCGAGCGAGGACAGGTCGTAGCGCCCGCGCACTTCCTCCGGCAGTTTCAGCATGCGGGAGAACATCGTCGGCACCAGCTGGGTATGCGTGATGCCCCAGCGCTGGACCAGCTCGAGGTAACGCTCGGGATCGAAGCTTTCCATGATGATCACGGTGCCGCCCATGCGGATCGTGAGGTTCACGGCGGCTTGCGGTGCGGAATGATAGAGCGGGGCCGGCGAGAGGTAGACCATGCCCTCGCGATAGTGCCAGAGCTTGGTCAGGAAATCGAACAGCGGCAGATTGTGCTTCGGCGGCTCCTCCGGCAGCGGACGCAGAATGCCCTTGGGCCGCCCGGTCGTGCCCGACGAATAGAGCATGGCGGTGCCGAGCCATTCGTCGGCGATCGGAGTCGCCGGCAGACCTGCGGTCACGTCTGCAAGCCCGACGATGCGTTCGCTCTCGCCGGGGCCGTCGGCGACGATGCAGAGCTTGATGTCCGGGCAAGCCTGGATCGCCTCGCGCGCGATGCCGAGCTTGGCCATGGACGTGATCAGGATCTTCGACTGGCTGTTGACGAGGAGATAGGCGAGCTCGCCGGGCGTCAGGAACGAGTTGATGCAGGTGTAGTACAGTCCGGAGCGTTCGCCGGCGCCGCAGGCTTCAAGGTAGCGCGAGTTGTTCTCCATGAAGATCGAGTAGTGGTCGAGCCGCCTCAAGCCGTGCTTGCGAAACAGATGCGCCAGCCGGTTGCTGCGCGCGTCGAGCTCGCGATAGGTGACCGCCTCGCCGGTCGAGGCCATGATGAAGGCGGGCTGCAGCGGGCGCAGGCGGGCGTGGTGACCTGTGTACATCTATCCTCCGGCTTGGATCATGCGGCGAGAAGCAGGATTTCGCGCACGTCGGCAGGACCCTCGATCTTGCGCGGGTTGCGCGGGATCCAGTTCGTGCGCATGGCCTGCTCGGCGATGGCGTCGAAATGCTCGGGCGAAACGCGCACGTCGCCAAGGCTGCGCGGCATGCCGAGCGAGCGGATGAAGGCATCGAGCACGTCGGCGGCGGCATGGCCGGGATAGCCCATGGCGGCGGCGACGATCATCTGCCGCTCGGCATTGTCGCGCGCATTCCAGCGCATCACCGCCGGCAGCATGACGCAGGAGGTGTAGCCGTGCGGCACGTCGAAGCCTGCGCCGAGCACGTAGCCAATGCCGTGGCTCGCGCCCATCGGCACGCCGGCGGCGAGCGCGCCCATCGACAGCCAGGTGCCGATCTGCGCGTCCATGCGCGCGTCGAGATCGGACGGATCGGCCTTCACCCGCGGCAGCGCGTCGGCGAGCATGGCGAGGCCCTTCACCGATTGTGCATCGGCGTAGGGGTGCGTCTCGCGCGAGCAGATCGCCTCGACGCAATGGTCCAGAGCGCGGATGCCGGTCGACAGGAACAGCCATTCCGGCGTGTGCACGGTGATGGCGGGATCGAGGATGGTCGCGCGCGGCACGAGAAGCGGATGCCGCAGCATCTGCTTCACATGGGTGCTGAGGTCGGTAACCCCTGCGATCGAGCTGAACTCGCCGCCGGCGATCGTGGTCGGAACGCTGATCTGGCGCACCGTCGGCGCCTTCATCTCGGGCGCGACGCCCTTGTGAACGCGGATGCGATCGATGCCGCCGATGTCGGTGATGCCATTGGCGAGACAAAGCTGCGCCGCCTTGGCGCCGTCGGTGATCGAGCCGCCGCCGACGGTGACGATCAGGTCGGCTTCCGCTTCGCGCGCGGCATTCGTGGCCGCGATCACCGCCTCGCGCGGCGTATGCGCCGGCATGGCGTCGAACAGGCCGGCACAGCGCGCGCCCAGCGCGTCCTTGATCTTGGTGATCTCGTCGGTCTCGCGGTTGAGCGTGCCCGAGACCATCAGGAAGGCGCGGCGCGTTCCCAACCGATCCATCTGCGCGACGATGGCGCCGGCCGCAGGATGGCCGAACACGACCTCCTCGATCGCGCCGAAAACGACACGTCCCTGGTGCACGCCTGTCCTCCCGGACAATTTTGTCTTGTTTTTGCTCGGGTAATCTAGCCGAGCCATTAGCGGCCGTCATGTGCGAAGACGCTGGGTTTCTCTTACCCTTCCCTGGAGGGGGAGGGTCGATCGCGCGAAGCGCGAGCGGGGTGGGGTGGTCTCTCCTCGCGGGCGGTGTGGACGCGGTGAGACCGTCACCCCACCCCGTCTCACATTTCGCTCCGCTCCATGTGAGCCGACCCTCCCCCTCCAGGGGAGGGTGAGCGGAGCGCTCCGTGCTCTCTCAATTCATGAGCGCCGCGAACGACGCCAATCGACCTCGCCCGCTAATCGTCCCGCGCGAAGCCGGCTATCTCGCTGTCAACCCGCCATCCGGCCAGGGCGTCTGGCCAAACATTGCGCGCATCGCGGTCTTGAAGAGTTCATCTTGGCCACCCATCTTGTGGCGCCCGCAGGTAGGGGCGTACCCTGCATTTTCTGCGGCTTTTGTGTGAGGACCTGGGATGAGCGGACCGGATGGAAGCGAGTGGTTTGTCAAAAAGCACGATTTCCTTCTGACTCGACTGAGTGCAATCGGCGCGCTTGTCACCGGGGCTTTCGTGCTCACCGGTTGCGGGCAGCCGGCCTCGCAAGCCGCGGCTCCGCCGCCGGCGCCGGTGACGGTCGCCCAGCCGGTCAAGCGCACCGTCACCGATTGGGACGAGTTCACCGGGCGGTTCGAGGCGGTCGAGGAGGTGCAGGTGCGCCCGCGCGTCGGCGGCTTCGTCAACTCGGTCGAATTCCAGGACGGCGCCATCGTGCATCAGGGCGACCTGCTTTACGTCATCGATCCGCGTCCGTTCGAAGCGGTGGCGACGCAGGCGGAGGGCCAGCTGTCGGATGCCCGGGCCAAGGTGGAGCTTGCCAAGCGTGAGCTCGATCGCGGCCTCAGCCTGGTACAGACCAGCGCCGTCTCCGAGCAGGTGGTCGATCAGCGGCGTCAGGCCCTGCAGGCCGCACACGCCGCCGAGATGCAGGCCGAAGGCGCGCTGAAGGTGGCTCGCCTCAACATCGAATTCACCCATGTGACGGCGCCGCTCACGGGCCGCGTCAGCCGCCATCTCGTCAGCCCCGGCAATCTCGTGCAGGGCAGCGATACCGGCACGTCGACGCTGCTGACCTCGATCGTCACGCTGGATCCGATCTACGTCTATTTCGACATGGATGAGGCAACCTTCATCAAATACAGCAAGCTGTGGTTCGAAGGGCGCCGCCCGAGCTCGCGCGACACGGCGAACCCGGTGCAGGTGACGCTCGCCGGCGAAACCAAGCCGTCGCACGAAGGCACCATCAACTTCCTCGACAACCGCCTCGACGTCTCGACCGGCACGCTGCGCAGCCGCGCGGTGATCAAGAACACCGACCTCTCGATCCTGCCCGGCCAGTTCGGTCGCATCAGGCTGATCGGCAGCGCACCCTATGAAGCACTGCTGATTCCGGACGTCGCCGTCGCGACCGACCAGTCCCGCAAGATCGTGTTCGTGGTGAAGCCCGACGACACCGTCGAGGCGCGTCCCGTGGTGCTTGGTCCCCTGGACGACGGCCTGCGCGTGATCCGCGAAGGATTGAAGGCGGAGGACCGCGTCATCGTCAACGGCATCCAGCGCGCCCGCGTCGGCGCCAAGGTCGCGCCGAAGACCGCGCAAGCTCCAGCCGGTGGCAAGTCATGAATCTCGGCCGCCTCTCCATCAACCAGCCCATCCTGGCGATGGTGCTGTCGATCGTGCTCCTGATCGTCGGCGCGCTCGCCTACACCACGCTGCCGGTCTCCGAATATCCGCAAGTGGTGCCGCCGACCGTCGTGGTCACCACGCAATATCCCGGCGCCTCCGCCCAGACCGTGTCAGACACGGTCGCAGCTCCCATCGAGCAGGAGATCAACGGCGTCGAGGACATGCTGTATCTCTACAGCCAGGCGACCTCGAATGGCCAGCTCACCATTACCGTCACCTTCAAGCTCGGGACCGATCTCGACAAGGCCCAGGTGCTGGTGCAGAACCGCGTCGCGATCGCGCAGCCGCGCCTGCCCGAGGAAGTCCAGCGCAACGGCGTGACCACGCGCAAGAACTCGCCCGACATCCTCATGGTCGTGTTCATGCTGTCGCCCGACGACACGTTCGACCAGCTCTACATCTCCAACTACGCGCTGCTCCAGGTCCGCGACCAGCTGCTGCGGCTCGACGGCGTCGGCGACATCCAGATCTTTGGCGCGCGCGACTATTCGATGCGGCTGTGGCTCGACCCTGATCGCATCGCCAATCTCGGCCTGACCTCGGCGGAGGTGCTGGCCGCGATCCGCGCCCAGAACGTGCAGATCGCGGGCGGCCAGATCGCCGAACCGCCGATCGCCGATCGCGCCTTCCAGCCGAACCTCACCTTCACCGGCCGCCTGAAGGACCAGAAGCAGTTCGAGGACATCCTGATCAAGGCCGGCTCCGACGGCCGCGTGGTGCGCTTGCGCGACGTCGCCCGCATCGAGCTCGGCGCGCTGGCGTACTCGACCAACAGCTTCCTGCTGCGCAAATCGGCCGTCGCCATGCTGGTGACACAGCGGCCGGGATCGAACGCACTCGCCACGGCCAAGAACATCACCGACACCATGACGAGGCTGAAGGAAAGCTTCCCGAGGGGCCTCGATTACAATATCGGCTACAATCCGACCGAGTTCATCGCGCAGTCCGTCCACGAGCTGATCAAGACCATCTACGAGGCCATGCTGCTCGTGGTCGTCGTGGTGCTGGTGTTCCTGCAGGGCTGGCGGCCTGCGATCATTCCGATCATCGCGATCCCGGTGTCGCTGGTCGGCACGTTCGCGGTGATGGCGGCGCTCGGCTTCTCCATCAACAATCTCACGCTGTTCGGTCTCGTCCTCGCCGTCGGCATCGTGGTCGACGACGCCATCGTGGTGGTCGAGAATGTCGAGCGGCATCTCGAGCACGGCATGAGCCGGCGCGATGCCGCGCTCAAGACCATGGAGGAGGTCGGCGGCGCGCTGGTCTCGATCGCGCTGGTGCTGTGCGCGGTGTTCGTGCCGACGGCCTTCCTCGGCGGCATCTCCGGCCAGTTCTTCCAGCAGTTCGCCGTCACCATCGCGGTTGCGACCGCCATCTCCTGTTTCTGCTCGCTGACGCTGTCGCCGGCGCTGGCCTCGCAGATCCTCGTCCCGCACGAGGAGAAGAAGCCGCCCGCGGCGTGGAATGTCGTTGCACGGGGGTGGAATGCCTTCACCGGCGTGTTCAACCGTGTGTTCGACCGTTTGGCGCACGGCTATGCCGGTCTTGCCAATTTCGTGATCCGGCATTCGGTGGTGATGATCCTGGCCTACGTCGTGCTGATCGGCAGCGCCGGCTGGCTCATCGTGACCACGCCGCAAGGCTTCATCCCGGCGCAGGATCGCGGCTACGTCATCGTCTCCGTGCAATTGCCCGGCGCGGCCTCGCTGGCGCGTACCACCGAGATCGTGCGCGAGATCGAGCGGATCGCGCTGGACACGCCCGGCATCGTCCGCGTTGCGGCCTTTGCCGGCTTCTCCGGTGCGACGCGCACGCAGGCCGGTAATGCTGCGGCGCTATTCCCCGTGTTCGACGAGCCCGAGGCGCGCATCAAGAAGGGCCTCACGGCCAACGCCATCACGATCGAGCTGCGCAAGCGGCTGTCCGCGATCCAGGGCGCCTTCATCATCGTAATTCCGCCCCCGGCGGTGCCCGGCATTGGCACCGGCGGCGGCTTCACCATCCGCATCCAGGACCGTCAGGGCCGCGGCCCCGAGCTGCTCGCCGCGGCCACCGACGAGCTCGTCGCCGCGGCACGCAAATCGCCCGCGCTGCTCGGCCCTTCCGTGTTCTCGCCGTTCACCGCCAACACGCCGCAGCTCTTCGTCGACATCGACCGCACCAAGGCGCAGAAGCTCGGCGTGCCGATCTCCGGCATCAACGAGACGATCCAGAGCTATTTCGGATCGACCTATGTCAACGACTTCAACCTGTTCGGCCGTACCTACCACGTCACCGCGCAGGCCGATTTCCCGTTCCGGAAGGAGCCGAGTGACCTTGCACGCCTGCGCACGCGTAACGCCGCCGGCGACATGGTGATGCTCGGCAGCGTGGTCGAGTTCAAGGACGTTTCGGGTCCCGATCGCGTTGCGCGCTACAACCTCTATGCGGCCTCCGAGCTCCAGGGCGAGCCGGCGCCGGGCACCAGCTCGACCACGGCGCTCAACGCCATCAAGAAGCTGGCGGACGATACGCTGCCGAGCGGCTTCACCTTCGAATGGACCGATCTGTCCTATCAGCAGGTCACCGGCGGCAATGCCGGCCTCTACGTGTTCCCGATCTGCGTGCTGTTCGTTTACCTCGTGCTCGCCGCGCAATATGGCAGCTGGACCCTGCCATTCGCGGTGATCCTGATCGTGCCGATGTGCCTGTTAGCTGCCACCATCGGCGTGCGGCTGATGGGGCAGGACGTCAACATCCTCACCCAGATCGGCTTCGTCGTGCTGGTCGGACTGGCGGCCAAGAACGCGATCCTGATCGTCGAGTTCGCGCGCGACATCGAGAACGAGGGCAAACCGCGGCTGGAGGCCGTCATCGAGGCCTGCCGCTTGCGCCTGCGGCCGATCCTGATGACCTCCTTCGCCTTCATCCTCGGCGTGCTGCCGCTGGTCATCTCGACCGGTTCCGGCTCGGAGATGCGGCAGGCGGTCGGCGTCGCCGTGTTCTTCGGCATGATCGGCGTCACCCTGTTCGGCCTGCTGTTCACGCCGATCTTCTACGTGGTGGTGCGGAACCTGGCGGAAGGGCGGAACGAGGGGAAGACGCCGGAGGTGGCGGCTTAATCATTGAGGCCACCTGTGTCGCCCACAACCTCGCTGTCATCCCCGCGAACGCGGGGATCCATAACCACAGGGAGCAGTGTGGGGTGAAGCTGGCAACTCCGAGTCTTCGCCAAACTCCTTCCTGTGGCTATGGATCCCGGATCTGCGCGCGCTTGGGCGCGCTTGTCCGGGACGACACCGTTTCTGTGGTGACCTCCATACTAACGACCAACGTGAAATGGATGGGCACGCCCGGGGTTCTTCCCTAATATCCGCGCGATTTCAAGACAGAAAACTGCTGGGAGCTAACAGATGAAATCAGCACTTTTGGCCGCCGTCGCAACCTCCGCTTTGGTGCTGGCGGCGCCGGCTGGCGCGCAAGGTGTCAAGATCGGCATCCTCAACGATCAGTCCGGCGTCTATGCCGATTACGGCGGCAAATGGTCGGTCGAGGCAGCCAAGATGGCGATCGAGGATTTTGGCGGCGAGGTGCTGGGCCAGAAGATCGAGCTCGTCACCGCCGACCACCAGAACAAGCCTGACCTTGCGACCTCGATCGCGCGGCGCTGGTACGACGTCGAGAACGTCGACATGATCACGGAGCTGACGACCTCCTCGGTCGCACTCGCGATCCACGAGCTGTCCAAGGAAAAGAAGAAGATCGACATCGTCGTCGGCGCCGCGACCTCGCGGCTGACGGGCGATGCCTGCCAGCCCTACGGGTTCCACTGGGCCTACGACACCCGCGCACTCGGCGTCGGCACCGGCGGTGCGCTGACCAAGGCCGGCGGCAACACCTGGTTCTTCCTCACCGCGGACTACGCCTTCGGCTATGCGCTGGAGAAGGACACCAGCGAGATCGTCACCGCCAATGGCGGCAAGGTGGTCGGCTCGGTGCGCGTGCCGCTCAACTCCTCGGACTTCTCCTCCTTCCTGCTGCAGGCGCAGAGCTCCAAGGCCAAGATCGTCGGCCTTGCCAATGCCGGCCTCGACACCACCAACTCGATCAAGCAGGCGTCCGAGTTCGGCATCGTCTCCGGCGGCCAGAAGCTCGCCGGCCTGTTGATGACGCTTGCCGAGGTGAACGGCCTCGGCCTGCAGGCGGCGCAAGGACTGGTGCTGACGGAAGGCTATTACTGGGACGTCAACGACAAGAGCCGCCATCTCGGCGAACGCTTCCTCAAGCGCACCGGGCGGATGCCGAACATGATCCAGGCCGGCACCTATTCGGCGACGCTGAGCTACCTGAAGGCCGTCAAGGCCGCCGGCACCAAGGATCCCGACGCCGTCGCCAAGAAGCTGAAGGAATTGCCGGTCGACGACGATTTCGCGCAAGGCGGCAAGGTGCTCGAGAACGGCCGCATGGTCCACGACATGTATCTGTTCGAGGTCAAGAAGCCCTCGGAGTCGAAGAAGCCCTGGGACTACTATAAGCTGCTCGCCACCGTCCCCGGCGACAAGGCCTTCTTCACCGCTAAGGACAGCGGCTGCCCGCTGACGAAGTAAAGGCAACCCTCGCGCTACATTCTCGGTGTCGTCCCGGACAAGCGCAGCTCTGAGTGACGCGTAGCGTTGCTTAGAGCGGAGCGCCGATCCGGGACCCATAACCACAGGCTCGTGTGGTTACGGGGACTCGGAGTGATCAGCTCTCGCCACGATATCTTCCTGTGGTTATGGGTCCCGGATCTACGCTTCGCTTGTCCGGGACGACACCGAGTGTGCGGTCGGTGCTCGCCCTCTCACACCAGCCGCAGCACCACCGCGCCCAGCGCCCCCGCCCAGAGCGCCATCGCGGCGATGCCCTGGATCGCAAAGCCCGGGCCGCGCTTGGCCGCCGCCTTCGTGTAGCCGATGAAATACACCACGCGGCCGATAATCCAGACCGCGCCGATCCCCGCCGCGATGGCATCGCCGATATAGACCGCGAACAGCCAGAGCGCCGGCAGGACGATCGGCATCCATTCCAGCGTATTCATCTGGATGCGGAAGGCGCGCTCGAAATCGGGGTGGCCCGACATCGCCGGCACCTTGACGCCGGTCCTGGTGCGTGCGCGTGACACGTTGATCGCGGTGAAGAAATAAAATGCGATCGCCAGCAGCGTAACGAGGGCGGTGAAATGATACATCGCGGAGTCCCTTTGAAGAGGTCGCGGCTTCAATAGCCGGTCAGCTCGAGATAGCCAACGCCGTCATGCGTGCCGGCGAAGCTGATCGGTCCCTCCCAGTAGGAAAAGCCGGTCCCCATCCAGGCGTTCGGATTGAGCGGCTTGCACGCAATCGAGAACGACCGTGACGGGATCGCAATCAGCCATTCCACCGGCAGCTTGCGCCCCGCGACCTCCGCCGTCGCCTTCGGAAGCATCTGGATATCATCCCCCGCGATCATCTGCGTCTCGCCCGTGGCGTTGATCCAGTTGCCGAACGGATAGTCCTTGCCGTCCTTCTGCCGCAGCCGGTACAGCATCAGCTTGTCGCCGGATGATAGATGCAGCGACAGCCAGTCCCAGCCGGTCTGGTCGGTGTCGAGCGGCTGGCTGCTCCACTCGCGGTCCATCCAGGCCTGGCCGGAGACACTGGCCGGCTTGTCGTCGATGACGAGCGTGCCGCGGGCGCGGTAGAACGGCTGGCTGTAATAATAGGAGGCCTGGCCGCGCTCCGACTTGCGGCTGTAGCCGTGGTCGCCCTGCAGCACCGCCGCACGATCTGCCTCCAGCGTCAGGGCATAGCTGAAACCGGTGCTGGACGCCTTCAGCGTCAGCGGTGCCAACGTGCGATCGTCGGTGCGCTCAGTGGCCTTCATCTCCCAATCGTCGATCCAGGCATCGAACGGCTTGGCCGTGACGCCGGCCTGCCCCACGCCCCCGCGTGAAAAAACTTCGTTGAAGCGGTGGGTGTCGGCGCGCGTCACCGCGGCATGGGCCATCCACACCTGCTGGTTGGCCCAGCCTTCACCTTGCGGGCCTGCCTGCGACGCCTGCCGGAACAGCGTCCATTGCAGGCCGCACGCCGCACCGCTGCCGTCGACGAGGTTGGCCGTCAGATACCACCACTCGATGCGAAACTCCGGATGCGGACCGTGATCTCCGGGGAAGACGAAGGTTTTCCCCGGCATCACCTTCGCAAAGCCGTCTGCGGTCTCGCCGAGCCCGGCATAGCCCTGCGCCCCGGCGCGGTGTGCCAGTGCCAGTGCCGCGATCCCGCCTGCGAAGGCGCGGCGCGAGATCCTGTCAGCGCTCATTGGCGAACACCTTGACGAGATTTCCCGGCTGCATCCGTGCCAGACGTGCCACCGGCAGGAGGGCCGCAAGCAGCGAGGCCAGCAGCGCCACCGCGACCAGCTCGACCAGTTGCAGCGGAAACACGTGGAACGGCAGCCGCCAGCCGAACGCCTTCACGTTCACGATCGCGATCAGGCACCACGCCACCACAAGGCCGAGCGGCACGGCGAGCAGCGCCGTGAACAGCGCGACCGACAGCGTCTTGGTCAGTTCGATCGCGGCCAGCCGCGGCCGCGTGATGCCGATCGCCCACAGCGGCGCGAGCTGCGGCAGACGGGAATTGGCCAGCGTCAAAAGGCTCGTGAACAGCGCGATCCCGGCAACACCGAGCGTGAACGCGTTCAGCGCGGATGTCACCGCGAAGGTGCGGTTGAAGATGCGGATCGATTCTGCCTTCACCGTCGCCTGGTCGGCGACACTGCGGTCGCCGAGTGCGAACTGCTTCTGCAACGCTGCGATCAGGCCCGGGATGTTCCCCTTGGCGACGATCAGGCCGATCCGCGTCTGCGGCGTCTGCGGAAACTGCCGGATCAACGCTCCGACGTTCACGGTCAGCTGCCCCCGCGGATTGCCGTAATCGGCATAGATGCCGACGATGTCGAGCTCCCAACTGCCGCCCGGCGCCGGCACTTCCACCACGTCGTCGATGCGAATGTTGAGGCGGCGGCTGAGCTGCTCGCTGATGAAGGCGGCATTGCCGGGCACCAGCCGGATCCAGGCGCGCGGCGCGGCCTCCAGCAGCGGCCAGCGCTCGCGATAGAGCGCGTGATCGGGCAGGCCGAGCAACTCCACGGGCTGGCCCTGAACCTGCGTCTCGGCCCGCCCGCCCGCCAGGATCGCCTGCACGTCGCTACGTTCCTTCAACCAGTTCCGGATCGCGACGGCTTGCGCATTGTCGGACGCACTGATGTAGACGTCGGCCGCGAGCCGGCCGTTGAGCCAGCCGATGAAGGTGCGGCTGAACGTCTCCACCATGGTGGAAACTCCGACATTGACCGCAAGCGCGAGCAGCAGCGCCATCAGCGCCAGCGACAAGCCGGAGAGCTGCTGCCGGCTGTCCGCCCAGAACCACAGCGCAAGCGGTTGTCGCGCGATGCGTTGGCCCGCGAGCAGGAGGAGTTCGAGGAAGGCGGGGAGGATGAGCGCCGCACCAAACATCAAAGCGGCCAGCACGCCAAACCCTGCGATCAGCGATTGCCCGAACTGGAGCAGCAGCAGCGCGACCGCGAACACGGCGCAGGCGGCCAGGCTCTGCAGGATCAGCCAGCGACGCTGCCTCTGCTGCCAGGCGCGCGGCTGCGCGGTCGCCAGCACCGGCATCCTGATCGCCTTGATCAGGCTGGTCGTCGCCGCGACGAGCGCGCCCGCGATGCTGATGCCAATGCCGGCGAGCCACCACTCGCCCCGCAAGCTGAGCTGCCCCGGAATCTGCGCGCCGTAGAGCCCGCGCAGCGACGCCGCGACGTCGGGCAGCAGCGCGGCGGCGATGAAGTAGCCGCAGACGAGGCCGATCAGTCCGGCGACCAGCGCCAGCGCCACCAGCTCGATCACCAGCACCGTATTGACCAGCCGTGCCGAGGCGCCGCAGGCGCGCAAGGTCCGCAGCATCGGAAGTCGCTGCTCGAAGGCGAGGCCGACGGCCGAATTGACGATGAAGAGGCCGACGAAGAAGGACAGCAGGCCGAACGCGGTGAGGTTGAGATGAAAGCTGTCGGTGAGGCGCTCGAGCTCGGTTTCCGCGGTCGGCTCGATCAGCTGCAACTGGTCGCCGACGATGCTGGCCAGCGGCGCGGGCTTGCTTCTGGGCTTGCCGACCAGCAGCCGCGACACCCGATCCGGCTTGTTCAGCAGGCGCTGCGCGACGCCGATGTCGACCACCAGCACGTCGGGCACGAGCTGCGGCAGCACGCGCAGCGGCGGCAGCTTTGCGCCGCTGCTGATCGGCGGCGCCGCGCCTTCCGCTTCCTGCAGGTCCCTCAGCGTCTCCCGCGCCACCAATGTCTGGCCCGGCGGCGCCACGAAGCTGCCGAGATCCGCGGCGCCGAGGCGCGGCGCGTTGCCGACATCGACCGGCAGCGTCACCGGCTCGATGCCGAGCAGCCGCACCGAGCGGCCGTTGACCTGGACCCGCCCTTCCAGTGCCGGCGACACCGGCCAGCCGGCGCGGCGCAGCTCGACGAACAGATCCTGCGAGAAGGTCGCTGCATGCGGTGCGACCAGCATCGCGGTGCGGCTGCCGCCGAACGTCGCCGCGGCGCGGTCATAGGCGTTGCGGGCCTGCTGGTTGATGGCCTGCACGCCGCTCCATAGCGCGGTCGCCGCGATCAATCCGATCAGAAGTGTCGCGAACTGCATCTTGTGACGGCGCCAATGGCTGAGCAGCACCGCGAGGATCCAGAGCGCGCGCCTCATGCGATCCGCCCCGCATGCAGGGTGAGGTGACGGTCGAGCGTGCCGGCCAGATGCAGGCTGTGCGTCACCATCAGGAAGCCGCAGCCGGTGCGTGCAACGAGGTCGCGCGTCAGCGCCAGCACGTCCTCGGCGGTGGCTTCGTCCAGATTGCCGGTCGGCTCGTCCGCCAAGAGGAGCGAGGGCTTTGTCGCCAGTGCCCGGCCGATTGCGACGCGTTGCTGCTGTCCGCCGGACAATTGCTCGGGATAGCGCTTCAGGAGTGTGCCGAGCCCGAGCCGCTCGGTCAGCTCCTTGGTCCAGACCGCATCGTGGCGGCCGGCGATCCGCGCCTGGAAGGCGAGATTGTCCGCGACCGACAGGCTCGGGATCAGGTTGAACTGCTGAAACACCAGGCCGATCCGGTCGCGCCGCAATGTCGCGCGGCCTGCGTCGGAGAGATTGGTGACCTCGACGTCCTCGAGCCGGATCGTGCCGCCGTCGGCCGCATCGAGCCCGGCGATCAGGTGCAGCAGCGTGCTCTTGCCGCTGCCGGACTCGCCGGTCAGCGCGACGCGCTCGCCGGCCTTAAGGTCGAGATCGACGCCGCGCAACACGTGGACCGGTTCGCCGGCCGAGGAGAAGGTCTTGGAGAGGTTTCGGATGCTCAACACAATGAATGGCGCCGGACGGAATTAGCGGAATTGTTGCGTAGCACACTTGCTGCGGAAATGCCGGGTTGCGTTGCTGTCGAAGCCGTTGTTAGCTTCCAAAACGGCCAAATCAAAAAAGTGCCAAAAAGACATACGGGGAGAACGATGAGCGCTCAGGGAACGCCTGAAACGGCGGGCAGGACGGCAGGGGAATCCAAGGGGTCGGCAAAGCCAACGCCGAAGGGCGCCTGGACCGTCACGTTTCTCCTCTTTCTCTTCATGGTCGTGAATTTTGCCGACAAGATCGTCGTCGGCCTCGCCGGCGTTCCGATCATGACCGATCTGAAGCTCAGCCCGGAGCAGTTCGGCCTGCTCGGCTCCTCGTTCTTCTTCCTGTTCTCGATCGCCGCCATCGTGGTCGGCTTCATCGTCAACAAGGTGCCGACGCGCTGGGTGCTGCTGGTGCTCGCGGTGATCTGGGCGCTGGCGCAGTTTCCGATGGTCGGCACCGTCTCCTTCACCACGCTGTTGATCTGCCGCATCGTGCTCGGCGCGGGCGAAGGCCCGGCCTTCTCCGTCGCGGCCCATGCCATCTACAAATGGTTCCCCGACGAGAAGCGCACGCTGCCGACCGCGATCCTGTCGCAGGGCTCCGCCTTCGGTGTCATCCTGGCGGTGCCGGCGCTGAACTGGGTCATTGTCAATCATTCCTGGCACTATGCTTTTGGTGCGCTCGGCGTCGTCGGCCTGATCTGGGTCTGCGCCTGGCTCGCGCTCGGCAAGGAAGGCCCGCTCGAGGACACGCAGGTTCTCGCCGTGTCCGAGCAGAAGATCCCCTACTTTCAGCTTCTCACTTCGCGCACCTTCCTCGGCTGCGTGATCGCGACCTTCGGCGCCTATTGGGCGCTGTCGCTCGGCCTGACCTGGTTTACGCCCTTCATCGTCAAGGGGCTCGGCTTCTCGCAAAGTCAGGCCGGCTTCATCTCGATCTTGCCCTGGGTGTTCGGCGCGACGATCGTCATCCTCACCGGCTGGATCTCGCAGGTGATGATGGCGCGCGGCTACACCACGCGCATCTCGCGCGGCGTGCTCGGCTCGGTACCGCTGATCCTCGGCGGCCTGATCCTTGCCGGCATGGCGCACGTGCACGGTCCGGGCCTGCAGATCGCGCTGCTTGTCGTCGGCTCCGGCCTGTGCGGAGCGATCTACGTGGTCTGCCCGCCGATGCTCGGCGAGTTCACCCCGGCCTCGCAACGCGGCGCAGTGATTGCAATCTACGGCGCGCTCTACACGCTCTCGGGCATCATCGCGCCGAGCGTGATGGGCACCGTGATCCAGCGCTCCGGCAGCATGCTCGACGGCTATATGACGGGCTTCACCATCAATGCGGTGGTGATGGCCGCCTCCGGCATCATCGGCCTGCTGCTGCTGTGGCCGAACACGGAGAAGGCCCGGCTGACGCGGGGTACCGCCGCGCAAGGAGCGCAGCTGAAGGGCGCGGTCTCGCCGACGTAAGGGGGGCTGTTCGCCTCAAATTCCGCACTAGGCGGGGACGACACCGAGATTGTTGGTGCGCTTTCGCGCCTCAGAGGAAGCGCCGGCTAACTCACCCCCTGCGCGCCGCGAATAAGCTTGCCCGGCCGCCGGCCCGTGGCCTCGCCCTGCCGCCGCGTCACCACGCCCGAGACGATGGTCGCGTCATAGCCGTCGACGTCCTGCAACAGCCTGCGACCACCGACCGGCAGATCGTAATGCACCTTCGGCGGATGCAGATGCAGCCGGTCATAGTCGATCACGTTGACGTCGGCCTTGTAGCCGGGAGCAATCAGCCCGCGATCGGTGAGGCCGACCGACAGCGCGGTCTTGCGCGATTGGGCGGCGACCACGAACGGGATCGTCAGCTTCTCGCCACGCGTCCGGTCCCGCGTCCAGTGCGTCAACAGATAGGTCGGGAAGCTGGCATCGCAGATGATGCCGCAATGCGCGCCGCCGTCCGAGAGGCCTGGCACCGATTGCGGGTCGATCAGCATCTCGCGCGTCGCATCGAGATTGCCGTCGGAGTAGTTGAGGAACGGCACATAGAGCATGCCGCGGCCTTCGTCCGAGAGCATCGCGTCATAGGCGAGCTCCTCCGGCTGCCGGCCCTGCCGGCGCGCCTGCGGCCCCAGCGCGTTCTCCGGCGGCTGCTCGTAATCGGGGGGATCGCCGAGCAGGAACATCTTGTCGTAGTTGGGCCGGAAGAACAGCGGATCGTCGGTCGCGGTTGCTGTCTCGCTCAGGATCGCCTTGCGCACTTCGCTCTGATGCAGTCGCGCCAGCCTTTCCTCAAGCGGCAGATGCGCGATCGCCTTGTAACTCGGATGGGTCTGGAACGGATTGCGTGACAGCTCGAGGCCGAGCAAGAGCCCAACCGGGCGCGCGGCGATCTGCGCGGTGATGGAGAGGCCGCGCTTGGCCGCCACATTGATCTCGTCCAGCGTCTGGCGCCAGCGGTTCGGCGATCTGTCGTTCTGCGTGATCGAGAACGAGATCGGGCATTTGGTGGCGTCCGCCACCCGCAGCATCATCGGCAGGTCTTCGTGGATGGTGGAGAGGTCGAGCACGAATTGCAGCACGCTGCGGCCCTGCCGGTGCATCGCGTCCGCGATCGCGGTGAGCTCGTCCTCGCCCGCCTTCAAGGTCGGCGTGAAATCGCCCGTGGAGGTGCGGTGGTTGAGCGTGCGCGAGGTCGAGAAGCCGAGCGCGCCGGCGCGCACCGCTTCGCCGGCGAGCTTCGCCATTGCCGCATTGTCCTCCGCGGTCGAGGGGTCGCGCCGCGCACCGCGCTCGCCCATGACGTAGACCCGCAGCGCCGCGTGCGGCAGCTGCGCGCCGACATCGATGTCGAAATCGCGCTTGGAAAGCCAGTCCATGTAATCCGGAAAGCTCTCCCACGCCCAGGGAATGCCGGCGCTCAGCACAGGCTCGGGAATGTCCTCGACGCCTTCCATCAGCTGGATCAGGCGGGTGTGGTCTTCAGGCTTGCACGGGGCGAAGCCGACGCCGCAATTGCCCATGATCGCGGTGGTGACGCCGTTCTGCGAGGACGGCGTGATGTCGTGGCTCCAGGTGACCTGGCCGTCGTAATGGGTGTGGACGTCGACGAAGCCCGGCGTCACCAGCTTGCCGCGCGCGTCGATTTCCTCGCGGCCCTTCGCGGCAACCTTGCCGACCTCGCTGATCTTGCCGCCGGTGATGGCGACATCGGCCTCGAACAGCTCGCCGCCATTGCCGTCCGCAACGGTGCCGCCGCGGATGACGAGATCAGGGGTGCTCATGTGTTTCTTCCCGGTTGTTGTTGCTTGTTGTGTTTTGATTTCTCGGCTCGTCGTCCCGGACAAGCGCGCCCTAAGCGCGCGCAGATCCGGTACCCATAACCCCAGGGAGATGTTTGGCGACGATTCGGAGTGACCAGTCTCGCGCCGCAACGTCTCCCTGTGGTTATGGGTCCCCGCCTGCGCGGGGACGACGATTGAATTCGTTGCTCAAGCCTTGGCCCGCTTCCGTTCCGTGAACGGCGACAGCACCACCGTTGCCAGCATGAAGATCACGGATGCGCCGAACACCCAGTGCGGCGCGTTCTGGTCCATGATCCAGCCGAACAGCAGCGGCGAGACGATACCGCCGAGATTGAAGCCGGTGGAGACGATGCCGAAGGCGCGACCCGCAGCGCCCGCCGGCGCGGCGTTGCGCACCAGCATGTCCCGTGAGGGCGCGATCACGCCGGAGAGGAAACCAGCCGTCGCCATCGCGGCCGTGAGTGCCCAGCCCGGCAGCGTGACCAGCGCGATCAACAGCACGAGCGCTGCATTCACGGCAAAACAGGCGGCCGCGACATAGCCATGGCGTTCGGTGTGGTCGGCGAGGAAGCCGCCGGCGAGCACGCCCGCGGCGCTGCAGCCGAGGAACGCCGTTAGCATGACGTTGGCCGCCGAATAGGACGTTCCATAGCCGCTCATCAGCGCAACCACGCCGAAATTGTTGATGCCGGCGACAGACAGGCTCAGCAGCATGAACAGCGCCGTCAGCGTGATCAGAGCCGGCGTGATCACGGCCTGCTTCGGTGCGTTCTCCGCGCCCGGCTTCTTTCGGCTGGCGCCGGCGTCGGGAATGCTCATGACGAGCAGCAGCAGCGCCACCAGAATGCCGATCGCACCGGATGCGACCAGCGCGCCGACGCCGCCGGAGAGGGTGACGAGCGCCGCCACGATCGCGGGCGCCACCGCGCCGCCGAGAAAGCCGGCGAAGGTGTGGATCGAGAAGGCGCGGCCCATCCGCGCCTCGTCCATGTGCTCGGCCAGGATCGCATAGTCCGCGGGATGATAGACGCTGTTGGCGAGGCCCAGCAGCACGGCGCAGGCGATCAATGATGCGTAGCTGAGGTGCAGCCCGAGCAGGATCAGCGCGAGACCGCCGAGCGTCAGTCCGATCAGCAGGATCCTGCGCGCGCCAAAATGGTCGACGAGATAGCCGGTCGGCGCCTGCGTCAGCCCTGATACCACCGCAAACACGGTGAGCGCGAAGCCGAGCTCGATATAGCCGACGCCGAGCTGCGCCTTGAGGAACGGGAACAGCATCGGCAGGACCAGCAGATGAAAATGGCTGACCCAATGCGCGATCGAGATTCCCGTCAGCGTGCGCAGCGCGCTGTTCGCCTTGCCTTGTTGCGGTGCGGCGAGAACGTCGACCATTGTAGTTCCGTTTCACTCCCGAATGTCGCGGAAACTATCGGGGAGAGCGGTTATTTGTCCATGAACAGAGGCGCATGGCAGGTAGCGCGGCCCATCTGTCGTCCCTGCCTAGTGCGCAATTGCGCACGGGGCGCAGGGACCCATAGCCACAGGGAGGAGTTTGGCGGAGGATGGCCGTTCGGTACTGTGACCGATCACAATCTATACATCACGCGGTATGGGTCCCTGCTTTCGCAGGGACGACAGCGGAGTTTGAGGCGCGAACCCTCACAACGGCTCGTCGTCCACCCCGTAGCGGTCGCGTTTGGGCGTTGCGATGTCGCCGTCCTCGTAGTCGTCGTCATCGAGGGGCGGCGGGGTCGTCTTCGCCGTGCCTTCCGCCGGCTTCTTCCCGGCGGTCTTGTTCTCGACGATCTTGGGCGGCTCGCCCGGTTTGCAGAGCTTGGTCATGGTGGGTCCCGGATGGTGATGCTGCACCCGATCCTATCCCGGAAATATGAGCGCTCCCTGACCTAGCGCAATATCCGCCCCGGGGATGCCGAGCGGCCTTCAGTGCACGAGCGGCCCGCCTGCCTTCTTCCAGGCATCGATACCGCCGGCGATGTGGGCCGTGTTGGAGAGGCCGGCCGCCTTGGCAGCGGCCACCGCCATCGCCGACCGCTCGCCGAAGGCGCAGAAGAACACCACGCGGCGGCCGGTGGCAGCTGCGACCTCGCGCAGCATGCCGCCGGGCTTCAGGCTCTCCTCGACGGACGGGTAGGGCGTGTGCAGCGCGCCTTCGAGCATGCCGTGCTTCATCCGCTCGTTGGTCTCGCGCAGATCGACCAGCAGCATGTCGGGCCGGCCGAGAATGCGGATCGCCTCGATCGCGCTGAGCGCGCGGCCTTCCTTCTCCAGCTCCTCCTGATGCAGGCCGACATGCATGTTGGCGGGTACCGCCACGTCCATCATCTTCGGATTGGGCAGCTTCAGATTGGCCATCAGCTCGATATATTCCTCGACCGAGCGCACCTGGAGCCTTGGATTGTAGCGCTTCTCCTCGCCGATGGTGGAGACGGTGTCGCCCTTGTAGTCGTGCGCCGGGAAGACCATTGTCTCATCCGGCAGCTTCAGCAGCCGGTTGAAGATCGAATCATATTGCGCGCGCGACGAGCCGTTCTGGAAATCGGTGCGGCCGGTGCCGCGGATCAGCAGCGTGTCGCCGGTGAAGACGCGGTCGCCCATCAGATAGGAATAGGAATCGTCGGTGTGGCCCGGCGTGTACATCACGTCGAGCGACAGGCCCTCGATCGTCACCTTGTCGCCGTCGGCGACCCGCATCGCCACCACGTCGGCCTTGGTCTGGTCGCCCATCACGGTCATGCAATGGGTGCGGTCGCGCAGCTCGCCGAGGCCGGTGACGTGGTCGGCATGCAGATGGGTATCGACCGCCTTGACCAGCTTGAGGTCGAGCTCGCGCAGCAATTGGCAGTAGCGATCGACCTTCTCGAGCACGGGATCGAGGATCAGCGCCTCGCCGCCGGGACGGCTGGCGAGGACGTAGCTGTAGGTACCCGAAACGCTGTCGAAGAGCTGGCGGAAGATCATGGCAGAAGGCCCGGCAGTGGAGCTGAGTTCGATAATTCTACTACGATGAGGGCTAAAAAGAGAAGCAATTCACTGTGTGTATAAGAATATTTAGAAGATTTTTATTGCGGGGTGAGGCGGTTTGGGGAGGCCTCCGCAAACTCAGTTGTCGTCCCCGCGAACGCGGGGACCCATAACCACAGGGTGTAGTTGCGGGTGTAGCTGGTAACTCCGAGTCTTCGCCAAACTACTCCCTGTGGCTATGGGTCCCGGATCGGCGCGCGCTCGAGGCGCGCTTGTCCGGGACGACAGCGGGGGAGGCCAAGCCTACGGCCTCACTACCGTGTACCCGTTCTCCGCCAGGAACAGGATCTGCGCGACGCCGACCTGCACCGGCGTTGCCGCGGCAATGAACTCGGGCCGCTTGCCGGTTTCGCGCTCGATCGTGTCCACGGTGTTGAGGCAGATGTCGAAGCGCACGCCCTGCGCGATCAGGCTTTCGACCTGCTTGCGACGCTCGCTGCCTGACAGCAACAGGTCGATGCCGGGGCCGAACGTCACCACCTCGATCGCGATCTTGTCGGGGTCGTAGGCTTTCAGCAAATTGTTGGCGACGCTCAGCACCAGCGCCTGCTTCCTGGCGTCGCCGTCGGAGAGCTGCAGTACGATCTTGTGCTCGGCGAACGGCTTGTCCTGCAGCGGCACCTGTTGCGCCGAGGCCGGCGGGATCGCAGGCGAGACCAGCAGCGCCAGCATCAGCGCGGAGAGGATCTGCGCGCGCCTCATCCCTGTCCCGCAATGCCCGGATTGTCCTCGACGCCCTTCAGCGTGACGCCGGAGCCGAGCCGCTCCTGAAACATCCGGCCCGAGCGCAGATATTTGCCGACGACGTCCCACACCGGCGCGCCCTGCTGGCCGTTGACCGAGGCCCAGCCCGCGACCTTGTAGCGGTGGCTGGCAATGAGCGCCTTGCCGTTATGGAGCTTCAGCTCCGAGATGCGGCTGCCGATCGCGCCCGCCGGCGTGCAGGTGTAATTGAGCCCGCCGGCGCGCACCATGTCGCCGCCTTGCTGATAGTAGGGATCGGCATTGAAGAGATTGTCGCAGATGTCTTCCAGCACGTCCTTGATCTGCGCTCCCGTCATCTCCTGCACATAGGTCTCGGGATAGGTGATCGCGGTTTCCGCGAGCAGATCCTCCATGGTCAGCGCCTGGCCGGGCAGCGCGGTGACGCCCCAGCGGAAGCCCGGCGACAGCGCGATCTCGGCATTGAGCTCGGTGCGGAGCGCCGTGCAGATCAGCTCGTCGACCGGTCCGGAGAAATTGCCGCGCCGATAGAGCAGGCGGTCCGGCGTTGCGATCTTCGCCGACCAATCGGTCACATGCGGCGCGCGCAGCCGGCCGATCAGCTCGGCCATGGCAGGGTCCGGCTTCAGCAGCTCGGAATAGACAGGCAGCAGATGATATCTGACGTCGCCGACCTTGCCCTTGTCGATCGCGAGATCGAGCACGGCGAGGAATTTTCCGTTGGAGCCGGCATTGGTGACGAGCGTGGTGCCGCCGGCGTTCTTGACGGGGATCGGCTGCGGCACGGCGTCGTGGGTATGGCCGCCGAGAATGACGTCGATGCCGGTGACGCGGCTGGCGAGCTTGAGATCGACGTCCATGCCGTTGTGCGAGAGCAGGATGACGGCATCGACCTTGTCGGTGCCGCGCAAGGCATCGACATGTTTCTGCAATTCCTCCTCGCGGATGCCGAAGGTCCAGTCCGGCGTGAACCGCTTGGGATGGGCGATCGGCACGTAAGGAAAGGCCTGGCCGATGATCGCGACCCGATGGCTGCCCATCTCCTTGATGACGGACGGCTTGAATACCCGCCCCGTGGCCTTGTCGAAGGCGGGTGCGTCGTTGAACGCGGCTTCCTCGGTCAGAAAGACGTTCTGCGCCAGGAACTCGCCCTTGAAGCGCTCGAGATTGTCGCGCAGCGCCTGCTCGCCATAGGTGAATTCCCAATGCCCGGTCATCGCTTCGATGCCGAGCAGGTTGGCGACCTCGACCATGTCGCGGCCCTGCATGACATTGGCAAGCCCGGTGCCCTGCCAGAGATCGCCGCCGTCGACGAGCAACGAACGCTTCTCGCCGACATCGCTACGCAAGCGGTCGACCAGCGTCTTCAGATGGGCAAAGCCGCCGAGCTTGCCGAAGCGGCCTGCCGACTTCTCGAACTCGACGCAGGTGAAGGCATAGGCATCGGCGCTGTCGGCGCGGATGCCGAACCGCTCCAGGAAGGCGCGACCGACCAGATGCGGCGGCCGTCCAGCCATCTCGCCGACACCGATATTGACGCTGGGCTCGCGGAAATAGACCGGATTGAGCTGCGCATGCGTGTCGGTGATGTGCAGGATCCGCGCATTGCCGAACCGTTCGAGGTCGTAAATGCCCGTGGTCTCGGCGCCTCGCGCGAGCCTCGGCAGACCAAACGTTGCGGCGGCAAGGCCCGCGCTCTTCAGGAAATCGCGGCGGCGGATCGCCATTCCAAAATTCTCCGCGCCCTCAGGCGGTCGCAAGACTGTTCCGGTGGAGGCCCAGTCTAGCGGATTTCCATCGCCTTCCAGGCTTCTTTTTCGGAAGCCGCCTGGAAGATCGAGGCCTTTGCCAGCGCCTCGGCTTCCTTGGCTGCCGCAGTGGCGCGGTCGAAATCGCCGCCATCCGCCGCCTTCTTGGCCGCAGCCATCGTCGAGACGGTGACGGTCCATTGATTGCGCAAGCCGGCAGCCTCCTTCGATGCGGCTTCCGCAGCGGCGTAGGCCGCCTTGTAGTCCGCTTCATTGGCCGCGCGCGCGGATGGCGCGAGGCCGAGCGCGAGCAGCATGGCCAGGGTAAATGACCGCTTCATGGCCGCGCTCATGGTCGTGCCCCTGGGCCCGCGATCGGCAGGCCGTTGGCGACGTAGGACAGGAAATATTCGACGTCGCGGTACTCGTCCGACTGCGGCTCCAGCGGAACCGCGCGGGTCTGGCTGTTGCAGGTGACGAAGCGGCGGCTGATCGTGCCCATGCCGCTCCATTCGGAGCGGTAGATCGGCATCGCGTTCAGGATGCCGAGCGCCGGTGCCAGGATCTCGGCGCGGATTCGCTCGCCCGGGCTCTGCACGTGGCAGCTCGCGCAGGAGAAGTTCATCTGGCCGCGTCGCGTGTAGAAATAGCGCTTGCCGTTCTCGAACGCTTCGAGCGCGCGCGGATCATCGGGGATCTCGATGTCCATCAGCTTGCCGCGCGAGGTGAAGGCCATGTAGGCGGTGAGCGAGGCCATCTCGTCCTTGACGTAGGAATAGGGCGCCTCGCCATTGGCCGCGCGGCAGCGGTTGAGCGCGAGCTCGAGCGTGACGACCTTGCCTTCCTTCGTGTCGAAGTATGGATAGTCCTGGCGGATGCCGATGCCGCCGTTCGGGAAGCAATCGGCATAGGTCTTGCCGTTCTTGAACGGGGTGGCGAACATCTCCTTGCCGGCGTCGAGCGCGAACTCGTAAGGCGGGAATTCTTCCTTCTCCTGCCACTGCCGCTTCATGTCCGCGTTCATGGAATACGGTCCGTTGACGAAGTCCTCGTGCTTCACGTTCGGAAACTTCTGGAAGAAGAAGTTCTGGAACGCCTTGGCGTCGGCAACGGGATCGATCTTGTCGGCTGCGACGACGCGCGGAGAGGTAAGAGCGAACGCGACGAGCGCGGCGCTGAGCGAGCCAAGCAGTAGGGCGGCGCGCGTTCTCATCACGCGATCTTCGCGGTGGTCGTGTCCGACGCACCCTTGTTGTCGGTCCAGGAGATCTTGAGCTCGTCGCCCTTCTTGGCGCCCTTGAAGCTGAATTTGACGTAGGGGTCCTTGGAGACCGCAGTGCCCCAATCGGCGGCGAAGACGTCCTTGCCGTTACATTCGAACTTCAGCTGCTGGATGTAGTGCGCCGGGATCAGCTCGCCGGCGGGATTTTTGACGAGGCCGGTATCCATGGGGTGCTGGATCAGCGCCTGCACCTCGGTGATGTCGCCGTTGGACGTTGCGCGCACGCGAATGCTTGATGCCATCGGACCGATCCTCCTAGCCGCCGCAGCCGCCGACGGTGACCTTCACTTCCTTGGTCGCGCTGTAGAGCTTGCCGTCAGCCTCGACGATGGCGACCAGGTTGCTGGTCTTGGCCATTTTCAGCCGGTTGGCGACGCCCGGAAGCGTGCCGTCGGCGATCTTGTAGGACGCCGCGAGCGCAAACGGGTTCTCTGCGACGAAGAAAGAGATCGAGGTGACCTTGTCGAGCGTGGTCGTCACCGAGACCGGCACGACGCCGCCATTCTCGGCGATCTCGGGCGCATCCAGCTTGACCTTGTCGGAAGGCTCGGCGGTCTTGCCATAGAGCGCCTTGATCGCGTCGGCCTCGTTCTTCTGCTTGAAGGCCTCTTCCGGATATTTGTCGTTGGCCGCGGCGCGCGCCGGCGCGGCCGCGAACGGCAGGTTGCCAAGGCCCAGCACGGCGACGCAGGCTGCGCCCTGCAGAATAAGGCGCCTCGTCGCAAGGGGGCCGGTCGTGGTGGTCATCTCGGGTCTCCTGGGCAGCCGGCCGTTACAGGGTTTGCAGGAAATCAACGATCGCGCCGATCTCCTGTTCGGTCAAAATCCGGTTCCGGCCGAACGGCGGCATCATGGTCTGCGGATTGCGCTTGGTCTCGTCGAAGATGATCGCGGTGAGCTCGCTGCGGTCGGGGTATTTGGCCTTGAGGTCCTTCAGCTCGGGGCCGATCGATCCCGGCAGGTCGCCACCCTTGATGACGTGACAGGTCAGGCAATTGCCCTTGCCGCGGTCGAAAGCGAGCTTTCGGCCGTCGGCGACGGTGGACTGCGCCTGCGCCACAGCCACGCCGGCGAGGAGGGCCAGCGCCACCAGAACAACAGGCTTGCAAGGAAAGGCGGTCAAGGCATCGTCCCAAGCGGTATGTCGATGATCTCTTTTGCGGAATTGTTCAAAAGCACAAAGGGCAGCGCCTGACAATCAAGACTATGCACGCAGCAAAATGGAGTTAATATCGTCCGCATTGCAACCGACGAGATAGTTCGTTTCATCCATTGGGCCGTAACTAGCAAATTATTCTGGGGCGTTTGGCCCTCATGGTCGTGTTTTCTGTTTCACATTTCTGGGGACGTCACTTTGGCTGAATATGTTGTCGAATTTGGCAGGGACGGCGGGCGGGTCGAGTCGGATGGGCGGCTCGATGCACCGGCCTTTCACCGCAATCACGCGCCGATCTGGTCGGCGCTGGAACAGCGCCTCACCGGGCTGAGCGGCAACGTGGTCGAGCTCGGCAGTGGAACCGGCCAGCATGTGGTCCATTTCGCCCGCCACACGCCGGGCCTGATCTGGTGGCCGAGCGACCTCAACCAGCGCCATCTCAGGAGCATCGAGGCCTGGCGCGTCTATGCCGGCCTGCCCAACATCCGCCCGCCCTTGCGGATCGACCTCACCGATCCCGACTGGTGTCCGGAGATGAAGAGCGGGCAGGGGCCGGCCAGTCTTGCGGCCGTGTTCTGCGCCAATGTCATCCACATCGCGCCCTGGGCCGTGGCCGAGGGTCTGTTCGCCGGCGCCGGCCGCTACCTCCGCCCCGACGGCAAGCTGTTCCTCTACGGCCCCTTCAAGCGCGACGGCAAGCACACCGCGCTCAGCAATGCGGTGTTCGACACCTCCTTGCGCGAGGGCAATCCGGAATGGGGCGTGCGCGACATCGGCGATGTCGAGTTGCTCGCGAGGGCCGCTGGCCTCCGCCTCGTCGAGTCCATCGACATGCCCGCGAACAATCTGACGCTGGTGTTTTCGCGGTAGCTGAGACGCTGCCGACTCGAGTTGAGATGCGCGCCCCGCAGTCGGTGCGCTCCCTCCCCCGCTTGCGGGGGAGGGTTGGGGAGAGGGTGTCTCCGCAACGGGACAATCCCCAAGAGGACAAAGCCCTCACCCGCCGTGCTTCGCACGCCGACCTCTCCCGCAGGCGGGAGAGGTGCACCGCCCGCGGCGCTCGGGCTTCCGCAATCGATCAGCCGTCAGACGTCGCCATCCCGCCACCCGATCTTCTCCTTCAGAAACCGGAAGCCGAGCACTTCGAAGCCGGCGCGCTCCTTGTTGTCCTTGCCGTAGCCGTGACCGCCGGCGGCCGGCTCGTAGAACCAGGCCTCATAGCCCATCGCCTGCAGCTTGGCCGCCATCTTGCGCGCGTGGCCGGGATGGACGCGGTCGTCGCGCCGCGTTGTGGCGATCAGGATCGGCGGATAGGGCTGGCCGGCCTTCACATTGTGATAGGCCGAATAGGTCTTCAGCCATTCCCATTCCTCGGGCTTGTCGGGGTCGCCAAATTCGGCGATCCAGCTCGCGCCGGCGAGCAGCTTCGTGTAGCGGCGCATGTCGACCAGCGGGATGGTGCAGAACAGCGCGCCGAAGCGCTCGGGATAGCGCACCAGCATGTTGGTGATGAGGATGCCGCCGTTCGAGCCGCCTTGCGCCGCGATGCGCTTCGGCTGCGTCACGCCGCGTCGCACGAGATCGGCTGCGACCGCGGCGAAGTCGTCATGCGAGAGCTTCTTGCCGGCGAGCCGTCCCGCATCGTGCCAGCGTGTGCCGAACTCGCCGCCGCCGCGCAAATTCGCCTGTACGATGGTGCCGCCGCGCTCCAGCCACAGCTTGCCGAGCGAGGAATTGTAATACGGCTTCACCGCGAGCGCGAAGCCGCCATAGGCGCTCATATAGACCGGTGCATCGCCGGTCTCCTTTGCGGGGCCCGTCTGCACATAGGGAATGCGCTCGCCGTCGATCGAGATCGCCTCGTGCTGCGTCACCACGAGGCCGTCGGCGGTGAAGGTCTTCGGCGCCTGCTTCAGCAGGGTCGGGCTTGCGACGCCGCGCTCGAGCAGCAGCAGCGAGGGCGGGGTGAGCGGATCCTGCACATTGGCGAGCAGATCGCCGTTGCTCTCGGAGGGATGGCGATCGAGCGGCCAGACGTCGACGACGCCGATTTGCGGCAGGCCGGGAAGCGTCGCGCGGCTCCAGCCGGTGGCGGACGGCGTGCAGATCTCGAAGCGCGGCCTGAGCTCGTCGAGGATCGACAGCACGAGCTTGCCGGCAGCCCAGAAGAAGCCCTGGACGGCCCGGCGAGGCGCCGGCTCGAACAGCACGGCAAACTTGCGGCGGCCCGCCAGCAAATCCGCAAGCGCGATGCCGAGCACGGTGTCCGCCTTGTACGTCTGTCCTCCCACGGACCAATCCGCGCGCGGCTTGATCGCGAGCCAGTCGCCATGGGCTTGCAGCTCGATGGCGGTGGGCAGGTCTATCTTCGAGACGGGGCCGGTCCGGTCTCCGATCGAGACGCTGTAGTTGAAGAAGTCCAGCATCCGGCCGAACCAGATTTTGCGATCGGGCGTCATGCGGTCGATATGGCCGTAGGCCGCCATGTCGCTCGCGGGGGCTTCGAACAGCACGGCAGCTTGTTCCACCGATTGGCCGCGCCGCCACAGGCGGACGGTCCGGGCATAGCCTGATGTCGTCGCCATGCCCTCGCCATGGGCGCTCGACAGCAGCAGCGTATCGGCATCGAGCCAGTCGGCGCCGCCCTTCGCCTCCGGCAGCGTGAAGCCGTCAGCCACGAAGCTCTTCGTCGCCATGTCGAACTCGCGCAACACCACGGCGTCGCTGCCGCCGCGCGACAGGCTCAGCATCGCGCGCGAGCTGCCTGGCAACGCGACGATCGCGCTGAGCAGCCAGTCCTCGCCTTCGCGCGCGGCCAGCTTGTCGATATCGAGCAGGGTCTCCCACGCAGGACTTGCCTTGCGAAATTCGTCCAGCGTGGTTCGCCGCCACAGGCCGCGCGGGTTGGCGGCATCCTTCCAGAGATTGTGCAAATCGTTGCCGCGCCGGCTGACATAGGGAATGTTGTCGGGGCGATCGTAGATCGCCGCGAGCAGGTCGCGGTCGTGCTCATAGGCCTTGCCGCCGAACGCCTGCAGCGTCAGCTGATTCTGCCGTTCGACGAAATCGAGCGCTTGCTTGCCCTCGATCTCCTCCAGCCACAGGAAGGGATCGTCGTCGGGCGCTTGAAGCGTGGGCCGGTCGTCGACGGACATGAGCAAAACTCCCAGGAAACGCGCAGGAATCGCGGCGGATCAGATTTGATCGAGCGCAAGCCGTCAAGGGCGCGGCCCGCTATCATCGCACCGATTGCGTCAGAGGCATGGCCTGCGCCCGTTTGCGCCGGTTGCCGGGCCACCCGCACCCCTCCATAGTGCCGGGAATCAACAAACCCTCGTGAGCCCCGCGAGAGTCCTTTGGGGCGGAAAAGCCGATGCTCGACGTGACTTCGACCCATGAGATCGCCGACGACGTCCGCGCGCGCGCCAATGTGGTGCGCCTCGCCGCCGCCCAGGCGCTGACCGGTGCCAACTCGGCGGTGATCTTCGCCACCGGCTCGATCGTCGGCGCGACGCTCGCGCCCGACATGTCGCTCGCGACCGTGCCGCTGTCGATGTACGTGCTGGGGCTCGCGGCCGGCACGCTGCCGACAGGCGCGATCTCGCGCCGCTTCGGCCGCCGCGTGGCCTTCGTCATCGGTACCGGGCTCGGCGCGCTCACCGGCCTGCTCGGCTCGTTCGCGATCCTGCACGCCTCGTTCGCGCTGTTCTGCATCGCGACCTTCCTCGGCGGCCTCTACGGTTCCGTGGCGCAGTCCTATCGCTTTGCCGCCGCCGACGGCGCCAGCGCGGCCTACCGGCCCAAGGCGGTGTCGTGGGTGATGGCGGGCGGCGTGTTCGCCGGCGTGCTCGGTCCGCAGCTCGTGCAATGGACCATGGATGTCTGGCAGCCCTATCTGTTCGCCTTCAGCTTCCTGGTGCAGGCCGCCGTCGCGCTGGTCGCGATGGGCATCGTCGCCGGCGTCGATATCCCGAAACCCGCGCCGGCCGATCTGCATGGCGGACGGCCGCTGCTCACCATCGTGACGCAGCCGCGCTTCGTCGCGGCGGCGCTGTGCGGCGTCATCTCCTATCCCATGATGAATCTGGTGATGACCTCGGCACCGCTCGCCATGAAGATGTGCGGCCTGTCCGTCTCCGATTCCAATTTCGGCATTCAATGGCATATCGTGGCCATGTACGGGCCGAGCTTCTTCACCGGCGCCCTGATCACCCGCTTCGGCGCGCCGAAGGTCGTGGCCGCCGGCCTGCTGCTGGAAGCCGGTGCCGCCGGCATCGGCCTCTCCGGTCTCACCGCAATGCATTTCTGGGCCACGCTGATCGTGCTCGGCGTCGGCTGGAATTTCTCCTTCGTCGGCGCTTCCGCGCTGGTGCTGGAGACGCACCGCCCGCAGGAGCGCAACAAGGTGCAGGCCTTCAACGACTTCCTGGTGTTCGGCATGATGGCAATCGGCTCGTTCTCCTCGGGCCAGCTGCTCGCCAGCTATGGCTGGTCGGCGGTCAACCTCGTGGTGTTCCCGCCGGTGATCCTCGGTCTCGTCGTGCTCTCGCTGGTCTCCTGGGCTCGCCGCCGCAAGGCGCGGCTGGATGCGGCGATGGGCGAGTTCCCGGACGCGGTCTAGATTGGCGGGAGGCTGTCAGCAGCGTTGACGCTTCGATCGCTGTCGAAGTGATTTTCGGCAGCTTCATTGTTACATGATGCTCGTCATGAACAGACGAGCGCGACGCAAGGCGCTCGCGGGGGATGCGAAGGAGAAGCGCAAATGCTCGACAACCCCCATCACACGACCCCGACCGACGAATCATCCCTCCGCTACGAAGGCTGGCGCATCGTCGCGGTCTGCTTCCTGCTCGCGACCTTCGGCTGGGGGCTCGGCTTCTACGGCCAGAGCGTCTATGTCGCCGAGCTGCAGCGTGCCCATGGCTGGTCGGCTTCGCTGATTTCGTCGGGAACGACGTTCTTCTACCTGTTCGGCGCGCTGCTCGTCGTGTTCGTCGGCGAAGCGGTGCGGACCTATGGCGCGCGCCTCAGCCTGATCGCCGGCACGCTGGCGATGGCGGCAGCTGCCGTGGCGATCGGCGCGGTGCGCGAGCCCTGGCAGCTTTATCTCGCCGACGCCGTGCTCGCCTTCGGCTGGGCCGGCACCAGCCTTGCCATGATCACCAACACGATCAGCCTGTGGTTCGACCGCAAGCGCGGCATGGCGATCAGCCTCGCGCTCAACGGCGCCAGCTTCGGCGGCATCGTCGGCGTGCCGTTGCTGGTGACCCTGATCGGCCATATCGGCTTTGCCGGCGCGATGTATGGCGCGGCGGGCGCCATGCTGGTCTTGCTGCTGCCGGTGATCCTGCTTTTCGTCGGCCGGCCGCCCGCTCACCACGGCTGGCATGCGGCGAAGGCCAAGCCGCAATCGTCGACCGAGATCCGCGCCTGGGCGCTGCGCGACGTCGGCTTTCTCACGGTGACCATTGCCTTCGCTCTCGTGTTGTTCGCGCAGGTCGGATTCATCGTGCACCTGATCTCGTTCCTCGATCCCGTGATCGGCCGCGAGCGCGCCGCCGTCGCGGTTGCGGTGCTGACGGCGATGGCGGTGGTCGGCCGGGTGCTGTTCTCGCTGGTGATCGATCGCCTCAACCAGCGGCTGGCCTCGGCGCTGTCGTTCCTCAGCCAGGCCGCGGCGCTGCTCGTCGTCATCAACCTGCACCATGATTACGTGCTGATCGGGGCTTGCGCATTGTTCGGCTTCTCGGTCGGCAACCTCATCACGCTGCCGTCGCTGATCGTGCAGCAGGAGTTCGATTCCGCCGCCTTCGGCGTGCTGATCAGCCTCAACACCGCGATCAACCAGGTCACCTACGCATTCGGTCCCGGCATCGTCGGCGCCCTGCGCGACTGGTCCGGCGGCTATTCGCTGCCGTTCTATCTCTGCATTGCGCTCGAGGTGGCGGCGGCTGCGTTGATCATGGTGCGGGGGGCGCCAAGAGCGAAGCTCCCGTAGGGCGGATTAGTCGTACTGAGTCAGCCGGTCGCAGTAATTTTGGCTGAGAATCAAGTATTTGTGGA
>ERZ1034411.82-NODE-82-length-34624-cov-27.547514_pt1 | contig 34624 bp, 36 predicted proteins | sample MGYA00520583_ERZ1034411 | MGnify/ENA primary metagenome ERZ1034411 (study PRJEB33736, sample SAMEA104288481) | Azolla microphylla | place: Ecuador | collected 1982 | study: EMG produced TPA metagenomics assembly of the PRJEB19522 data set (Is there foul play in the...
CAACCCTGATTCTTTCCTTGGCTCTTTCCTCATCTTAACACTATGGAAAGCCAGACACAGACTCCTTTGTGAATTTTCGGACCTGTCTAGTTAATATAGTGAGTTTTGGTTAAGAGATATTTAACAAACAATACGCAAATAATGTTCCAAGCTACTCGTCGTCGTCTTGCTCTTTGGTACACTGCTGTTACTGCTATTTTACTACTCTTATTTGCCACTGGGGTTTATTTATATGTTCGCAATACGCTAATTGAACGAGTGGATGATACATTAAATCATGTAGTCGAAGTAGTAGAGCGTTCATTGGTAATTGAACCTGTTAACTTCCAACCTGATAAACTCCGCGTGAATGTAGAAGCGAGTTTTCGTAATAATTCTGATACAGCAGAAGACGATCACATTGACCTAGAATGGTTTAGCCCCACTGGTGAATTATGGTGGTCAACTTTTTCCGAACCTATAAATATTCCTATTCATGGAAATACAGGTGAAACTGTTCGTGTGGTGAGAATGGGGGGATGGGGAGACTCAGAACTGCTACTGCGACAAGTTACCCATCGGATAGAAATGGGAAGACAGGTTTTAGGATATCTGCGCGTGAGTCATCCTTGGTTTGAAGTCACCAAACCCAGTCGTCAGTTGATTTTTGATTTGGCCTTAGGAATTTGGTTAATGGTGTTGTCAGTAGCTGCGAGTGGTTGGTTTCTGTCTGGGAAAGCTATGGAACCAGTGGGGGAGTCTTACGAACGTCTCAAGCAATTTACAGCTGATGCTTCCCATGAACTGAGAAGTCCCATTGCTTTGATTCAAACTAATGTCCAAGTTGCACTGGCTGATTTAGACTTAGAAACCAGCAGTATTGCTCATTATCAGCAACAATTAAAATTAGTAGAAAGATTAACCAAGCGTTTGGGTAGATTGGTAAATGATTTATTATTTTTAGCACGACAAGATAGTGGAATTAGCCAAGAAGTTTTTTCAACTTGTCCCCTTGATGCTTTGCTGATGGAAGTTGTGGAAGAACAACAACTGGTAGCTAAAGAAAAAGAAATTACCTTAACTCTCAATTTGGTTGATCCTTCCTTAGAACTTGACCCAGAATTACAAGACAATTGGTTTACTTTGATGGGAAACTGGGACCAATTGGTGCGGTTATGTACAAATTTGATTGGTAATGCTTTGCATTATACACCAACTCAGGGAGAAGTGCAGGTTGAGTTAGCACGGGTTTCTGGTGTGCGTTATAGTGTAGCTTGTTTGCAAGTTAAAATCACTGATACGGGAGTTGGTATACCTCCAGAATCATTACCACGATTGTTTGATAGATTTTATCGTGTAGATCCAGCGCGAACTCATCAAAGTCGCGAAACTACAACTAGTTCAGGATTGGGACTGGCGATCGCACAGGCAATTGTTGAACATCATCAAGGACAAATTCAAGTAGAAAGTATCTTTAGTAAAGGTACTACTTTTACCGTGATTTTACCCATCACTCTTGAGTATTAAATTAATAGTTAAACATTTATTCAACATTTGTTTCCTGTGGTAGAGGGAGACAAATATATTGACTTATTAGTGTAGATACTAAGTAGGTGGTTGTTAAAAACTGTCGTTATGACAAGGCAAGAAGTAAAAGACAATAGGGAAGAGGTTTTGGTCAATTTTATTTTTCGTTACATACTACTCTCCGACAAGCCGCTGCGCGTCTACGGTTTTTTTGTGCCTTCCTACTTAGCAATTAAGACTTGTATATTTACAATCAGGCAATTTTAGCCATGATTTGCTAATTTGGCTGAAATGATCTGTAACTTTTACAACTTCAAAACCAAGGGATAATTGGGTATGACGCAACAAAAACGAGCGTTGATTACTGGTATTACAGGTCAAGATGGTTCTTATCTGAGCGAGTTTTTACTAGAACAAGGTTATGAAGTTCATGGGATTATTCGTCGCACTTCCACCTTTAACACAGACCGCATTGATCATATTTATGAAGACCCCCATAAAGCTGGGGTAAAATTATTACTTCACTATGGTGACTTAACAGATGGTACTACTCTGCGCCGGATTTTAGAAGAAGTCAAACCTACAGAAATTTATAACTTAGGCGCTCAGTCTCATGTCAGAGTTAGCTTTGATTCACCAGAATATACAGTAGATTCGGTCGGAATGGGAACTTTACGTTTGTTAGAAGCCATCCGTGACTATCAACAACGCACAGGTATTCAAGTACGTTTCTACCAAGCTGGTTCTTCAGAAATGTATGGCTTGGTGCAAGCAGTACCCCAAAGTGAAACTACACCTTTTTATCCCCGTAGTCCCTATGCTTGTGCTAAAGTTTATGCTCACTGGCAAACAGTAAATTATCGAGAATCTTACAACTTATTTGCTTGTAATGGTGTTCTTTTCAACCATGAATCACCCCGGCGTGGTGAAACCTTTGTTACCCGTAAAATTACGAGAGCAGTTGCTCGCATAGTGGCTGGCAAACAGAAAAGTATATATATGGGCAACTTGGATGCCAAACGTGATTGGGGTTATGCTAAAGATTATGTAAAAGCCATGTGGCTTATGTTGCAGAAAGACGAGCCAGATGATTACGTGATTGCTACGGGTGAAACTCGCTCAGTGCGGGAGTTCTTGGCATTAGCATTTGGTTATGTGAATCTCAATTGGGAAGATTATGTGGAGTTTGATCAACGGTATTTAAGACCTGCGGAAGTAGATTTGTTAATTGGTGATCCTACTAAGGCACAGCAGCAGTTAGGTTGGAAACCTTCAGTTACTTTTGAAGAACTGGTTTCTTTGATGGTAGAAGCTGATTTACAGGCACTGGGTTACACTTCCCCTAATGGCAATGGTTCACAACAACCCCCAGATATTGCTACTATTCGTCAGGAACTAGGTGCTCTCCACTTTTGATTTACACCGCTAAGGATAAAAATATGACTGCCTTAGAACTAACAAATAAACGCATTCTTGTCACTGGTGGTTCGGGTTTTCTAGGTCGTCAAGTGATAGATCAACTGTGCAAAGCTGGGGCTGATCGTGAGAAGATTACAGTTACGCGATCGCACAATTGTGATTTACGAGTATGGGAAAATTGCCAACGTGCAGTTGACCAACAACATATAGTCGTTCACTTAGCTGCTCATGTTGGTGGTATTGGTCTAAACCGCGAAAAACCCGCAGAGTTGTTCTACGATAACTTGATGATGGGAGTCCACCTAATTCATGCTGCTTATCAAGTGGGTTTAGAAAAATTCGTCTGTGTTGGTACAATCTGCAGTTATCCTAAATTCACCCCAGTCCCCTTTAAAGAAGAAGATCTGTGGAATGGCTATCCAGAAGAAACTAACGCCCCCTATGGAGTGGCTAAGAAGGCGCTGTTAGTTCAACTACAATCCTACCGTCAGCAGTACGGCTTTAATGGTATTTACTTGCTACCTGTGAACTTATACGGGCCTGAAGACAATTTTAACCCCAGTAGTTCCCACGTTATTCCGGCTTTAATTCGTAAAGTTCACCAAGCCCAAATTCAGGGAGAAAAGCAACTTCCTGTTTGGGGTGATGGTTCTCCTACCCGCGAGTTTCTGTATTCCACAGATGCGGCACGGGGTATTGTTATGGGTACTCAGTTTTTCAATGAATCTGAACCCATTAATTTGGGTACGGGTGATGAAATCTCCATTCGCGATTTAATTAATCTGATTTGTGAGTTGATGGAGTATGAAGGGGAGATTGTTTGGGAAACTGACAAACCTAATGGACAACCACGACGCTGTTTAGATACGGAAAAAGCGAAGGAAGCCTTTAGATTTACTGCTCAAGTCAGTTTCCAAGAAGGGCTCAGAAATACCATTGATTGGTATCGTCACAACGCTGTGTAAGAAAAATTTATGTGTAGGGGTTTAGCAGTGCTAAACCCTAAAAAACTTTGATTCAAAACATTGAAAATTGAACATTGCAAAAAGTTGATTCACCACTAAAGAAGACAGAACTCCGCCGTAGTTTGCTGAAAATTCGTCAATATATGACTGTTCCAGAGTGGAGAGAAAAGAGCGATCGCATTTCTTCTCAACTCCAAACATCTGTTATTTTTAACCAAGCAACTACTATCCTGGCTTATTTCAGCTTTCGTCAAGAACCTGATATTGGCCAACTTTTTAGCGATTCTCAACGCCGCTGGGGTTTTCCCCGTTGTGTTGGTAAGTCCCTATTTTGGCACTTATGGCAACCGGATGATATGCCCCAAATGGGCAATTATGGAATTCCTGAACCACACCCAGAAGCGCCAATCATCAATTCTGCTGAAGTCGATTTAATTCTCGTCCCCAGTGTAGCTTGCGATCGCCAAGGATACCGTTTAGGTTATGGTGGTGGATATTATGACCGTTTGTTGAGTTCTCCCACTTGGGCGAAAATACCCACCATAGGAATCGTCTTTGATTTCGCTTATTTATCCCAACTACCAATTGATAATTGGGATAAACCATTAAAAGGTGTTGTCACTGAAACAGTCGTATATTAAGTTCAGTGATTACTATTGTTTGAATAACTGATTTTAAATCGGAGCGGCGGGATTCGAACCCACGACCTCCACTACCCCAAAGTGGCGCGCTACCAAGCTGCGCTACGCCCCGTTAACTTAACTTTTAGATTCTCAATTTAAGATTTTGGATTGGCGGTTTATTCCAAATTTGTGAATCTAAACTTAATTAAGTCACTCTTACGAGAGTAACACAAGTTCCAAGAAAATAGCAAGCCTTTTATTCAAAAAAATTAAAAAACCTTCAGCATTTCTGTAGCTTGCAGCAATTCTGGTACAGCTTCAGGATCCCATTTTCCTTCTACACACCGCCCTGTATTGAGGATGAAGTGTAAACTATAGGATTGGGGATAGCCTTCTACCTCCATCCATAATAAATCGCTTTCTGCTTCACAGGCAATTTTTTCTTGCTCCATTAATTCTGTGGCTAAATGCTTCATTGTGTCTGCAAGCTGATTGAATAAGCGGCAAAAGTCGTTTAATTCAAGTTCGGTGAATTCTATCGCCCAGTCGTCTGTACCAACTAAGCCTTTGAATTCTGATGCGTCTGGGTTCCAGCCTATACGCCAACCTATTCCGCTTTTGATGACTCTTTGCATGATTATTTTTTCAACGCAGAGGAACGCAAAGTAAAATGCTGAGGGGTTGATTGGTTGGATGTGAGGAGATATATATTTAAGATGGCGGGTTAAAGATATTTACAAGGACTTGGACTAGGCTGTTGCGTTGTTTGCGGGTGAGTTTGGCTATGGCGGTGCAATCCCCCTCTAAGGGATTTTGCTTTAAGGAATCATTACCCGGATATGATGCTTCATATATTGTTTCATTGGCATCCAGGTAATCAGCTCAGGTGAGTTTCCAATCTAAACGATATATGGGGGATCTGCCTTTGACATAAATGTGATAGCGAATGAAACGACTTGCTAAGGTGTTATTTTCAGCAATTTTTCCAGTATCTTTATTTTTGTATAGGTTTTCTTTTGGCATATCTGGTAATTGTGTATACACCAGTTGCCAAACATCACTAGGACTAATTCTCTGAGCTACTGCAGGTGAAATAGTGAAAAAATTTGCACTTCCTGAACCTAAAGTAATGAAACTCACTGTGATTAAAGCAGTGATCAGTCCTAAGTTAAACCGTACAAATAAAAGTTTTTTCTTTTTCATATTATTGTGTAGTGCAAAAAGGGAACTGGAAACTGAGAACAGAGACAAAACTCTTCCCAATCTCCAATACCCTATCAGTAGTTATAATTCGCCGATAATCTCTGGCTGAGTCATTTCATCAGACATCTCAATAATTGCTCTGAGTACGGGTTTCATCATTGCATCTTCATTATTCTCAAAATCTTCATAACGCCGACGCTTGGCACGATTCGCCACTTGAACTGTGATCCGATAGCGATTTGAGGCCGCGCTAATAAGCTCCTCAGCCCGATGCATAATCTGAGACTGGGTTGTCTCGAACTTGGAACGCTTGAGCATAATTAGTGGTTGTTGGGATTCTATCCCAGAATAGCACCAGTCAGTAGGGGTTAATCGCAACTGTATTTGGGGTAAAGACAAGATACGCGCAAAATTTATCACGATGTAAAGTTGTGTAAAGTAGTCATGTATTTATGTCTTTCAAACATTGCCTAGTTGGGTTCAATTTAGGCAATATTTGATGGAGAGAGAAACAGATAATAAAGCTTTCAGCCATTCTTACTCAACCACCCCAGCTTCCCTTTTCGGCAAAAATGGTTTCTCACCCTCCTCCCCCTGTCAAAGTAGCTTCAAAGCGAGAGCGGGAATATTTGCGTCCAAAGGAAGTGGAAGCGATGATCAAAGCGGCGCATTCATTCGGAACGCACGGAGTTCGAGATGCAGCCATTATTTTACTGATGTTTCGGCATGGGCTTAGCACGGCAGAGTTAGTTTCTCTGAAATGGTCACAAATTGATTTGAACGATGGCTATATAGAGATAAGAAGAGTAAAACATGGGCATGATAGCATTCATCCCCTACGCGCTCCTGAATTGAGCGCATTACGTCAGATTAAACGAGATTATCCTGAAACCCAGTATGTATTCGTCTCCGAGCGCAAAGCTCCCCTGTCCACCCGAACTATCCCTCACATTATAGCCAGAGCCGGAGAATTAGCTGGACTTAACGAATCTGTTCATCCTCATCAACTGCGTCATGCTTGTGGCTATTATCTTGCTTCACAGGGTCATGATACCAGAGCGATTCAGGACTACTTAGGACACAAAAATATTCACCATACAGTTCGCTACACGCAGATGTCCCCCCAAAGATTTGAATCGTTTTGGACAGATTGAGCCTTCTGGGGCGATAACAATGCTCCTGTAAACTGAAAATAACCATCTTTTCTCTCACTCGTGGCATCAATTGAACGGACAGCTTATCCCAGATTCAAACGGTACTATACCACCAATGAACTCGATAGAACTTACACTCCCACGAGGATAGAGATAGCATTCGCGTTAAAGGTTACGACTTGGGAAGATAACTATTTTAATTTGCTAGTTTTACTCAAAGTATTTCAGAGATTAGGCTATTTCCCCCAAATAGCAGACATCCCTCTCACTATGATCAAGCATATTCGGACGGCACTGGATCTTCGAGAAGATAGGAGTTTTAGCTATCAATATCCACCAACTTTATCCCGTCATAAAAAAGCGATTCGCTCTTACTTCCCTTTATTATGGCGATTTTATAAAAGTCATCGTAGTGCATTCTTTCGAGTATTTAAATCCCTGTAGATAGAATCTACCAGTAGTGACGATAAGTTGGTTAAAGCCGCGGAAATTTTACTGTCTAATTCCCATCGGCGGGGGGAGTGGATAGGAACAGAAGTTGACTTATCTTTTATTTCACAGCAATGGCAAACGTTAGTGATAGTTCAGTCTAAAGATGTTACCAAAGTGATGCGCCTCAATTTTGAGATTTGTATTTTTTCTTATGTCGCTGCTGAACTAAAGTCAGGGGATATTTGTGTCTTTAAAAGTGAGGCTTATGCTGACTATAGAGAACAATTACTTTCTTGGAATGACTGTCAGCCATTAGTTGAAGTATACTGTTAACAATTAGGCTTTCCTACTCAGGCTGAAGATTTTGTCGAGAATTTAAAAAATTCATTAACCCAAACAGCATCGGCAGTAGATCTAGGCTATCCGAATAATACATCTGTCATTATTAGCCAGCAAGGAGAACTTGTTTTAAAACGTCCATTAGCTAATCGTGAGAGTGCTTCTCTGAAAAATTTAGAGGCCTTAATCTCTGCAATGCCAGACCGTAACTTAATTGATATTCTCAGAGATGTGGATTACTGGACAAACTTTACCCGACATTTTGGTCCTTTGAGTAGTTCTGATTCAAAATTAGACCGGTGTACAGAACGCTATTTATTAACCACTTTTACTTATGGATGCAATCTAGGAGCGACTCAAGCTGCACGTCACATGAGAGGCGTTGTTACATCAAGAATGCTTAGTTTTGTCAATCAGAGACATATTAGTTTAAGAGGATTTAGCGGCTTTGAGTCCTTATTTAACCAGTCAAATCAAGGATTTGGTGATTATCTGATTGATCTTGATGCGATTCTACCGGCACTAGAGGAAAAGTTAAATTTAGGCTTCTGAGTAAATTTGTTACAAGACTTTACATCGTGATAAATTTTGCGCATATCTTGTCTTTACCCCTATTTCTGTTACAAAAACGGCAACGCAGACTAGGTGTTTCCATGTATCCTACATAATCTTCTGAATGGAGTGTGATCGCTTTGCTCGCCATAGGCATCGCTACCTTACTCCATAGCAAGTTCGCCCAAATTTGCCAATTAACATAAAACCATATCTAACAGCAAATACCACAGAGATTGCTGTCTTATCTATACAGGCTCTAGCATCACCAACTGGCTTTATTTTTCATGTTCTTGTTGATGATTATTGATGTGATTATCGACTTCCAATAACTTGGACATAAATACATCCGGTTTTCTACTAATAACAGATATGACTTTATCAATAGCAACTACTTCACTGATTTTTACAACCCTTTCCCACAAAGTATCTTCTTCTGTCTCTTTATTGTGAGTTCTGTGTTTAAACCACAACAATTCATCGGAAACTCTGATAATTGTGGCAAAAAACCATTTATCTCTCATCAATAACCATATTTCTTGATCTACGTAGGTTTGTAGAATAGATTTCATAATACCTAAGATAATTAAAAGTTATTGGGCTACATAGTATGCTTTTATAAAAAAAAAATACAATTGTGAATATACGGAATATTTAACTTTTAAGTCCTTGTAACTTTTAGCACATATTATTCCAGTTTGCTACCGATTAGAAACTTTAAGCTTGCGGTATTAGTACACGATGGCGGAAATAAACCACCCATTCCAAATCTCTGAAAAGCTTATGCTGTATTCATTCTTAATGTTTAATTGTAACTGCCCAGGTATGAATGTCAGGGATATTCCGATGAGGGAAGAAAGATGGTAATGTTCAAGCACTAGTCCAGAAGAAAAATATCAAAGAATAGAGAAGCTAGAGCAAGAAAATACAGCACTGCGGGAATAGATAGCAGAGCTAGAGAGACCTTTCGGAATAGATAGCAAAACAACTTCAAAAACACCAGCCAGCGACGAACTCAAAAAATCAAATCAAATACGGACAAAAAGATTAAGAGAAAAAGGAAAGTAGGCATCAGAAGGACATATAAGTCATCCAAGGCAGACATTAGCCAAACAATGGGGCAGCGAATATCTTGAGAAAAGTAAAGGCGACATTGGGATTAAATCTCATTGGAGTTACTAGAGATGCATTAACTACGCCTTTAAGAGTCCCTTTTTGGACTGCTTAATAATCTCCGTGGCTATCTTCCTGGAGAGTGTCAATTTTACCCCCTAACTTGATTTAGTTGATACGTTATTTCTGTCTGGGATATTTTAGTTTGAATCACATTTCAGTATGCAATCTTGACTAACGCAAAAAGCTGCTAATTACCCACATCAAGATAAAAGTCAGAACCGTAGAGAACTGATTTTTTGTCACACTGATAAATGGCATTTGCTGTAATACCCAGGTAGCTATCAATCCCCCAGCTATTAAACCAACAATTAGTCCAGCCAATGTTAACAAAACTCCTCGACCAAATTTGTTTTCCTTACGATTAAGAAAATAAATACTGATTCCTACACCTACCACTAATGCTAACTGCAAAATCTGATCACTTGCCGCAGGGAAAAACACAGTGATAGCACTTAAACCCAAATACCAAGACCCTTGTATCAGTACCTCTGGCAAACTGGGTTGATCCAACATTCTTTGGAGCCACATAGGTGACTGTTCACGAGGAATAGGACTTTCTTTCTGAGGAGATTGGACTCGCATTTCTGGAAAACGAATACGCTCAGGTACTTTAATTTTTCCTTCTTGGCGCATCCGTAAGCGTTCCATTAGAATTGCATCATAGGCTGCTTCAATCAATTCTAAATACTTCACATCACCACCATGTTGCTCTAACAGGCGATTGCGAGCATCCTGAATTTCATCGAAGCTAGCATCTTCTGATACCCCAAGTTTTTCGTAGGGATTTTGATCGCTCATGGCAGTTTGTAAATTCAGCCTTGGTAAGCGGTAGTCTTTTGTGGAATAAAAAACAACCTTAATTTTTATTTTGATCGAAACAGTTGTTCCAACCTGTTCTTATCCTTTAACAGGATATTAGCACGGGTTAGTTTGTTTGACCCACGAATTTTAACTATAGTTACTTTAACATATTGTCATCGTACAGTGCATAATCAATCCCATCGCCTTTTGGATAGAACAGCAGGAATACTGTTTTGCTTGCTAAAATCCCAAGTTGCAGATTTACGTAGGCAGATGCAGAGGAGCTATCTCTATGCCACTTTATGCTAACAGGGAGTGTTTACTACAACTTTTACCTCGAAATTGGAATAATGCAATTTAAATGCTAATTAGCTGAATCAACGCAAATATCATGATGTTGCAGTTCACTTCTAAAGGTTGGAAGGTTTATGTTGATGCTTTCATTGACCCCACTACTATGAATATCTGGGTTCACAGGTAGTGTCAGAACAACCATTTAGTAGATATACTGAAGTGCAGACCTGATTACCATAAGATTGATGCCTAAATCCTTCATAATTCTGATTACAGTTTATTTGAACAATCAGGATACTCGTAGCTGGCCTTTGTAGATTCTTAATAAGTGCCAAAGTGGAAATTGTGTTTTTACGCAATGACCTTGTTAATCATAATGAAGTTTTGTGTAAAGTGATGGTCATGGCTGCTGCCAAGATTCTTGTAGTTGATGACGACCCAGCCGTTCGGAATTTAATCCAACGCTTTTTGATTAGACAGAACTATCAAGTAGAAGCTGCCGAAGATGGTAAGGCAGCCCTAGCTCTATTTGAGCAGTTTAACCCAGACTTGGTAATTCTAGATGTAAATTTACCAGATGCCATCGGGTTTAACCTGTGCCAAGACATGCAAAGCCGTAATGGTGTTTTTGTACTCATGCTGACTAGCCGGACGGATGAATCCGACAAAATTCGTGGTTTTTCTAAAGGTGCTGATGACTATCTCACCAAACCATTTGGTTTAGGAGAGTTAGAAGTCAGAGTAGCAGCTATTTTGAGGCGTCAGCGGGTTGTGACGACCGCAGAACAAAAACGTCTAATTTTTGAAAAATTAATGATTGATCCGGTACGGAGGGAAGTATCATTTAATAACCAACCAGTGCCGTTAACTGCTTTAGAATTTGATTTGTTGCATTTTTTAGCTAGTCATCCAGGTCGAGTTTGGCGGCGATCAGAACTTATTCAAGAGGTCTGGGACTATGAATATGTGGGAGACCAGCGAGTTGTCGATGTCCACATCGGTCAAATTCGCAAGAAGATTGAAATTGATGCTGGTCAACCGGCATTAATCCAAACTGTACGGGGTGTAGGGTATAAATTTGAATGTCCTACTCAACCGCAGCAAGACGTTAAATCCTAATCTTCACGTAAGAATTCCGGAGTCAGAACATTTGAGAAGTTGGTTAATTATCAAATAGGTATTTTTGGGGTTAGCTTGAAAAAGATGACTGCTGTTCGCGTAGCGTACCGTTAGGCATTAGCCGAATGCTTACATCTTCAGTAGATTATAAAGTTTGTTCATTTCTAACCAATGAAATTTTTAGCAAAACTCTTGGATATTAAAAGAGTCTGTTCTCATGAGTATTTCGACTCGTAGTTCTGGCTGCCCTTAGCACTTGCTTTTAAACCAATGCTGTTTTCCGGTGTGTTCACTCAGGCAAACAACTGTATTTTACTAAGTTGATGAAAATTTTTGATCTGCTGAATTTCAACTAATAGCCCTTGATGGTTTAACCCATCAAGGACATACAGTATTTGCCAGAGCTATTAGAACACGCTCAAATTCTCAAATCCTGATTATACGAGAGTTATCAAAAGCTGTAGTGTGGGTCTAGACAGCCGCTAGGCATCATGCTATCTGCTATCACTCTGATCGATAGCAGATAGCAGCATTTCCAATGTAAGTATGTATAATCTATGGCGACATTAACGCTGTATATATTCTAACTCGGCATTCATGAAATAAAGTTTCTAAGTAGATACGATCTGCACAGCGATCGCTATCTCCATTTTGGAGCAAAAACAGCGATAACGCCGCAGTTAATACTCGGGTTTGATCCCAATCAGGATGAGTTTCTAAATAGTTTTTTATAGTTTTTTAGGGATTCGTGGAGTGTTTCAGGGATTTCAGTAAAGATACTAACCTTTGTGTTTATAAGATTTTCCTTCTATAAAGCCCATCGAGAGATGTTGCTTGCGTTAAGAGTTTTCAGCAATTGTTCGCCAGGTTGACAATCCGCACTCATATCTGAGGTAAATAATTTCCAAACTCGATGCTAAGGATGGGACGGACTAAAAAAGCAAGCCGAATCATTGTGTGCTAAGAGGGGGTGGGTTTGTCAATGCTGCGAAATTTTAAAAATTAGTAGATAAAAAATAATGACTGACGAAATAATCAAGACTATAGCTATATTTTTGTTACTTAACTTAATAAAATCTCAGTTCAGTTATGAATGTTGTTTAGTTACCAAAGCATAAAATCCCCAGTAAGTCAGTAAGACTTGATTGGTTCGTAGAGCTTCTGTGGAAAACTAGTAAAGTTCCTGTGGAAACTCTGTGGAATTAATGAGGATAATTGCAGCTAATGATAAGAATTACAAAGATATCAAGGTTTGGTAACAATTTAGCTTAATCAAACTACGGGAGCTATATATAGCAATATAAGTTACTAAGTATAAAAATCTTAAGAAGTGGTAGAGGGGGATAATTACAAATTGCCATTTACAACCAGATAACTAGAAACTTGGGTTAGTATAGAAAAATTTAATAATTGTTTGTATCCATTTGTGACACAACTAGTGTTTAATATAACTAAACAGTTAGTTGCTGCAAAAATCTTACTTCTCACTGGTTGCAACCACCAAAAGTAAGTTATATTCAGCGCCTAATTTCTGCAAAAAGACAGAAATATACTTTTTTAGCTCAAAGATTTTATGTTAAGACTCTCCAGAGTTAACTAAGTATTTTTGGAGAAAAACCCCCATAGGTTAGAATTTTCCATACCTAATTTCTTTGATTGGCAATCCTAGAGGGATCTTAACTCTTGATCTGAAATATTTTAGATGAAAATTTAAGTTTAGATGAAAACTTAAGCGTGAGGAGTCACCATGAGAAAAAAATTACTGAATTCGGGTGGAATTGGTTTACTCTGCTTGCTTTCTGGATTATTTACTGTAAAAGCAATGGCTGCTGATAGCCAACTACAGGATTTACCTAGTGTCAACCAAACTCAACAAAGTGATGATTTATCTGTATCTGCGACCCCAGTAGTTGCATTAGATGAGATTGAACAGGTAAATTCCGTGTCCCAATTATCAGATGTACAGCCTAAAGATTGGGCTTTTGGTGCATTACAATCTTTAGTTGAACGATATGGTTGTATTGCTGGCTATCCAAACGGCAGTTTTCGCGGCAATCGGGCGTTGAGTCGTTATGAATTCGCTGCTGGTTTAAATGCTTGTTTAGATAGAGTTAATAAGTTAATTGCTTCTAGTACAAGTGATTTATTAACAAAACAAGATTTAGCCACTCTCCAAAAACTGCAAGAAGAGTTTTCTGCCGAACTCGCAACACTCAAAGGTCGAGTAGATGCTTTAGAAGCTCGTACTGCTGAAATTGAGGCTAATAGATTTTATACAACAACTAAGTTGAGTGGTGAAGCCATTATCGCCGCTATTGGTGCTACAGGAGGCGCTTCTGGTAGTGACCCTAATATCATCCTCACTAATAGAGTCCGCTTAAACCTGACCACCAGTTTCACAGGTAAAGACTTACTCATCACCGGGTTACAAGCTCATAACTTCTTAAGTGATGGCAGTAGTCTCCAGGGTAGTTTGGGATTATCATCAGGATTGAGTGCTAGTAGTGCGCGGACTAGCTTTGAACCCCAATTTCCTGGAGTTGACGTAAAGACTTTAACTGCTGTTGGTGCCAACTCACTGGAACTGTATAAACTGCTGTATATCTTTCCTGTAGCAGAAAAATTAACCTTATTTGCGGGGACTGCGGCGGAAGTTTCTGATGCTTTTCCTGCTATTACTCCCTTTTATGGAGAAGGACAAGAATCTATTTCCCATTTTGGTAATTTAAACCCTGTTCTCCGCGTTTCTGGTGGTACTTCTGGTTCTGCTTTAGCTTCTGCGGCTGGTTTTATTTATAGTTTTTCACCAAAACTGGATTTGAGAGCTTTGTATGGTAGTGTTAATGCCAACATTCCTCAAAGCAACGGTAGTACACCTTTGGGATCTGGTGTATTTAGTGGTAGTAGGGTAATTGCAACCCAACTGACTTTTAAACCCACCAAATCTATAGATGTGGGATTAAACTACTCCAATAGTTATCACGAAATTAATATTTTAGGCACAGGTTTAACTAGTAGTGACATTGGTGCTTTGTCTGGAGTTGATTTAGGAACACCTGTAAAGATGAACTCCTTTGGTGGGACTGCAACCTGGCGATTTTCCCCAAAGATGGCTTTATCTGGTTATGGTGCAGCAATTTTTGTGGATGATTCTTCTCCTGCTGTTGATGCTTCCACAACTTTTACGAGCTGGATGGTAGGCTTGCATTTTAATGATTTACTCAAAAAAGGGGATAATGCAGGTTTGATTTTTGGACAGCCTCTTTATCGTACTCAGGCTAGTGGTGCAGCCACACTAGGTACAAATAGAGGAACACCTTACCATCTAGAAGGTTATTACCGTTTTCGTATTAACGACAATGTGAGTATTACCCCTGGTGCGTTTGTCTTGTTTAATCCTGAAGGAGAGAGCACCAACGCAACTACAACTGTAGGTCTAGTACGTACTACCTTTACTTTTTAGGTGATTGGGGATTGGAGACAGAAGGCAGCAGGCATAAGGCTTACACCACGCTGCGCTATCAGGATAAATAAGGAAGAGGGAAAAATAAATTGTCCTCACCATCTCCCTCATCTCCCCCATCTCCCCAGTCCTATTTCCGGCGTTCTTGCAATTTACGATATACAGCTTTTAGGTCAACTTGATGATGTGCGAGCGCCACGAGGGTATGATAAAACAGGTCTGCAACTTCAGCTGTGATCGCATCAGCATCATCATCTTTACACGCCATAACTACCTCGGCGCCTTCCTCACCAATCTTTTTCAAAATTTTATTATCACCACCTGCCAATAACTTACAGGTATAAGAACTTTCATTGGGATGATCACGGCGATCACATATTACCTGGAAAAGCTGCGATAGCATATCCGCTGGTGGAGGGGCGATTTTCCCATCAACTTGGTGAAAACAACTACGCTCCCCAGTATGACAAGCAATATCTCCCAGCTGCTCAACTCCAATCAGTAAAGCATCACTATCACAGTCATAACGCATACTCTGCACCTTCTGAATATGACCAGAAGTAGCCCCTTTATGCCATAACTCCTGACGGGAACGACTCCAAAACCAAGTTTCTCCAGTTTCTAGGGTCTTGTCTAAAGACTCCCGATTCATCCAGGCCATCATTAAGACAGTACCATCCAGATAATCTTGGACAATTGCCGCCACTAAACCCTTGTCATCGTAGCGGATTTTTTCAACAGGGATGGCAGATTGTAGCGCTTGCAGTTCGGGAGAAGACATACCAAAAACTTTTGTAAGTTAACAATAATCAATGAATTCAAGGTGCTTACAGGAGTTTACCAGAAAGAATAATAATATTAATATTGTCATTTTTTTTGGTTTAATCAATTCTATTACTATAGAAATTCTAAGCATTTTTTCGCCCTATCCTAAGATAGAAGCTCGATTTAGTCACCACTTATAGGAGATTACCCTTGGTAAACACCACCATTAAAACCACAAAATCACAAGAAATTTTTGCGGCTGCTCAAAACCTGATGCCAGGAGGAGTTAGTTCTCCAGTCCGTGCATTTAAATCCGTCGGTGGACAACCCATAGTATTTGATCGCGTTAACGGAGCCTATATTTGGGATGTAGACGGCAACCAATACATCGACTACGTGGGTACTTGGGGACCGGCTATTTGCGGTCATGCCCATCCAGAAGTGATCACAGCACTGCATACAGCCTTGGAAAAAGGCACCAGCTTCGGGGCACCCTGTGCGTTAGAAAATGTCTTAGCCGAAATGATGATAGATGCTGTTCCTAGCATCGAAATGGTCAGATTTGTGAACTCTGGAACTGAAGCTTGTATGGCCGTACTGCGGTTAATGCGAGCCTTCACCAAACGAGATAAAATCATCAAGTTTGAAGGTTGCTATCACGGACATGCTGATATGTTCCTCGTTCAAGCGGGTTCTGGTGTAGCTACACTGGGTTTACCCGATTCCCCAGGAGTTCCCAAAGCAGCAACCAGTGACACATTAACAGCACCTTATAATGATTTAGAAGCTGTCAAAGCTTTGTTTGAAGAAAACAAGAATCAAATTGCTGGTGTGATTCTCGAACCAGTAGTTGGTAATGCTGGCTTTATTACTCCCGATGCTGGTTTCTTGGAAGGATTACGAGAACTTACGCACGAACATGATGCATTACTAGTATTTGATGAAGTGATGACTGGCTTCCGTATTGCCTACGGTGGCGCTCAAGAAAAATTTGGCATTACACCAGATTTGACAACACTCGGTAAAATTATCGGTGGTGGCTTGCCAGTAGGAGCCTATGGTGGTCGCCGCGATATCATGTCAATGGTTGCTCCTGCTGGTTCTGTATATCAGGCTGGGACTCTTTCTGGTAATCCCCTGGCTATGACTGCGGGAATTAAAACACTGGAATTACTTCAAAAACCAGGTAGTTACGAGTACCTAGAACGCATTACCAAGAAACTAGCCGATGGGTTGCTCAAAATTACCCAAGAAACTGGTCATGCCGCTTGTGGTGGTCATATCAGCGCCATGTTTGGCTTATTTTTCACTGCCGGGCCAGTCCATAACTATGAAGATGCGAAAAAGTGTGATACAGGAAAATTTGGGCGTTTCCATCGTGGGATGTTAGAGCGTGGTATCTACTTAGCACCATCTCAGTTTGAGGCTGGGTTTACTTCTTTGGCTCACACAGATGAAGATATTGACAAAACTTTAGCTACTGCAAAAGATGTGCTTTCTAGTCTGTAACCTTTTCCTACCAAGAAAAGCTAGGGTGTACACACAATTGCTACCTGTCTTCGTTTCAGCCTATTTCGCCCCCTAAGTACCCCAATTATGGGGTACTTAGAAAATTCTTGTCTCACCAGAATTGGGGGTTAGGGGGGTTCACTAAGGGCTGGGCTAAATTACTTGTGTGTACACGGTAGCAAAGAAAAGCGAGATGAGGATAAGCAAGTCGGTGGGATTAAACTGAACTATGTAGAGTTTTGTAGGGAAAAGGGTAAGAGGAAAAAACTTTTCCTCTTACCCTTTTCACTGCTTAATATAGTTATATTTATTTGCACCTACCTAGTGGTCTATTAAGGACACTTTGACGGGTAATGATAGGAAGAAACATTTCTATTCTTCCCCTGCTCCCCTTCACCCGTCATTTTTGGGTTGACAGACTGCTAAGTTCCCCTTTTCCTTTTCCTTAACAGCCACATCCATTATGACTACGGCCTTTGATGCCCTTCAGCACAGCCATCAAAGCAATAGTATTTACCATCTTTGCGGATAGCGTTTTCTAGGGAAACTACACATAAACAACGATGACAAGCGCATTTCATGTGATGAACAATTGTCATAAATTTCTCCATTTTTTGATTGGAGATAACAATATAACACATGAACAATTATTCATACTTTCCTAAAATTAAAATTAACCGTAATCAGATATAGCAGGAGTCAGGAGTCAGGAGTAAAATTCTCTTGCTGTCTAGGTTTCAATTTAGATTCTGTACCTCATTGATCTGCAATTTGCTGTAAAAGCAATCCTTACCCATGAAGCTTTTCCCAAACCAACTAACAATTTTGAGATGGTTAACTGAGCAGTATGAGATACTTAAGTGATAGCAATACTAATTCTATAATTGGTTTTTATAAGATACAAACTACCTTCCAGTAATATCACTTAAGGGAAGCAGCTACTACAGCATGATTTTAATGAGATAATAGTTAAGACAACAACTTTGGTTCAAAGCGAAGTTAATTTCGCTAGGTTTACTATAACTTGAATTATCATCCGTATAACTTTAGAAACTCTTTAACAACATTTCCACAAAAATTGCCTGACAAAGTTAGGATTTACTCTCAATAATGTAATGAGAGTCTAATTTTTCCCTTATCCTTCGTGCAGCGAGTTAACAGTGCATGAGCTACTGCTTCAATCCTACCTGTGCCCATCCCAAAAATTTGTCATCTAGCCAGAGGTGTAATTCTTGTGGCTCACCATTACTATTGCGCGATCGCTATCAGATTATTAAACGGTTAGGTCAAGGGGGCTTTGGAGCTACCTTTGTAGCCGTAGATGAAGTCCTACCAGGAGAACCGTGTTGTGTAATCAAGCAACTCCGTCCGTCAGGAACAGCCCCACACATATTACAAATGGCACGGGATCTGTTTGAGAGAGAAGCTAAAACACTAGGTAAGATTGGTAATCATCCCCAAATCCCAAGGTTATTAGACTATTTTGAAGAAGAAACACAATTTTATTTAGTTCAGGAATATATCAGTGGTGCTACTCTCCAACAAGAAGTGAAAAAAACCGGATTTTATAGCGAAGCTGGAGTGAAACAGTTCTTAACAGAGATTTTGCCATTACTGCAATACATTCATGACCTCAAGGTAATTCATCGTGATATCAAACCAGCTAACTTAATTCGCCGCACTCAAGATGCCAGACTAGTATTAATTGATTTTGGCGCTGTCAAAAACCAAGTCAGCCAAATTCCGCCTAACCAATCGGGACAAACAGCATTAACAGCTTACGCGATTGGTACTCCTGGTTTTGCCCCTCCAGAGCAAATGGCCATGCGTCCAGTTTACTCTAGTGATATCTACGCACTAGGAGTGACGTGCATTTATCTACTGACAGGGAAAACTCCCAAAGACATTCCATACAATCCCACAACAGGTGAAATGATGTGGGAACAGATGGTAAATATGAGCGGCCATTTAACTACTGTTTTAAAGAAAATGTTGGAGGTTTCAATCCGCAATCGTTACCAGTCAGCTTCAGATGTACTCAGGGCGATGGATATGGAACCATATCTAGACAGTTTAGCCAAAGGATTAATTGTAAAAACTGAAACTGATACTAGAGATAAAATACAGAATCGAGCAGAAAATCCTGGTAATTTGTCGAGTAATCCTACTTCCGGTAGGAATGATGGTGTGGCACAGCTAGCAGCTGCCATTCGTGCTAGAAGAGCTAAATCACCAGAAACATCTGGATTGCAGGCTGGACGAAACCAGAACAAGCAGTTGATATCTAAACCGTCCAGTGCAGCTAACAGCGATCTCAGTGGTTCTCAAATTAATCGCCGATTAAATTCCGAAACTCTCCTCAAAGCATACTTAAAAGGCAGAAGGGATTTTGCCTGTTTCAATATCAGTCTTTTGAACTTAGAAGGTGCAGACTTATCGGGAACTAATTTCCATTCCGCTCAATTAAGAAAAACCAACCTCCAAGGTGCTAATCTTGAAAATACGGACTTTGGTAGAGCTAGTTTAATGCAAACAAACTTAAGAGATGCTAATTTGACAAAAGCTTACTTAAGCCATGCTGATTTAGAAGGAGCAGACTTAAGAGGAGCTGATCTCAGTTATGCTTATATGAGTCAGGCTAATCTCCGGGGAACTAATTTGTGTGGTGCTAATCTTACAGGAGCAAAAGTTACTGACGAACAACTGGCATTAGCAAAGATTAATTGGCTAACAGTACGTCCCAATGGCAAACGCGGGTTTCTATAAAACTGGCTGATTTGGTGATTTTGAATAAATCTGATTTAGATGATACTGACAATGAAATAATGGCGGGCCTTGTCATTTTCTGCTATTTATATAAAAAACTTCTAACACTTTCATCTCTGGGAGATTCAGAATTTTATCTACGGGAACTTTCCTTGCGATCGCCGAAACTTTTGCAACATTTACCTTATTTTATTTAGTTAGGGTAAAAATTTTCAGGTTATCTGAACCTTGTCAGGGGTCTAATAGTGTATGATAGTTTTGAGTCATTCTTAATATGTTCTACCATTTAGTGGTATTAGGATCTTCAAATTCACCAGGTTGACGAATGAGAAGTTCATTTAAAATCAACTGTTATGAAGGGTTTATTACCTGTAATCGAACCACATTAGGTTCGAAAGTTTGCCAGGAAACTCGATATTGATATTTGGCATTAGTCCAGGTGAAGACAGGACGAGCTTTAGTACCAGATGCTTTAGCACCAACTAAACATAGAAGCATTTTAATAAAACTTAAATATACGCAATAAAGTGCAAATTTATAGGATTAATGTTTTACTTGATTTTGTATTCTTCTAGTAGAAACGGAGCAATTAATTATTCTGGGGCATAATGATGTATTATTAATTAATAAAACTACACAGCAAACATGGCTAAAAAAATTCCCGTTACAGTAATCACAGGCTTCTTAGGAAGCGGTAAAACCAGCCTCATCCGTCACCTCCTCCAAAACAAGCAAGGACGACGCATAGCAGTATTAGTCAACGAATTTGGCGAACTGGGTATAGATGGAGAATTATTAAAATCCTGTCAAATTTGCCCGGAAGATGAAACAGAAGAAAATCCAGAAAATAATATATTTGAACTCACAAACGGCTGTTTATGCTGCACCGTCCAAGAGGAATTTTACCCGACAATGCGGGAGTTAATTAAACGCCGAGATAGTATTGATTGTATTATTATTGAAACCTCTGGGTTAGCTTTACCAAAACCTTTAGTTAAAGCTTTTCGTTGGCAGGAAATTCGCAATGCAGCTACAGTAGATGCAGTGATTACAGTTGTAGATTGTGCTGCGGTGGCTGCGGGAACATTTGCCAGTGATTTAGATGCGATCGCTGCACAACGGCAAGAAAATGATACCCTAGAACATGAAACACCATTGCAAGAATTATTTGAAGACCAACTTGCTTGTGCAGATTTGGTAATTTTGAATAAAACCGATTTAGTTGATGGTGCAACACAAGCGCAAGTAATTGAATTAGTCAAAAATGAATTACCCAGAGAAGTAAAAATTGTCTCTAGTGATTATGGTAAACTAGACGCATCCATACTATTAGGATTTGAGTCCGCAGTTGAAGATAATTTAGATTTTCTTCCTAGTCATCATGACACAGAAGAAGACCATGATCATGATGATGAAATTAACTCAACTCATGTCATTTTAGACCGCACTTTTGACCCAGAAAAGTTGCAATCAATATTAGAAAAACTGGCACAAGAACAAGAAATTTACAGAATTAAAGGTTTTGTTGCAGTTACAAATAAACCCATGAGGTTAGTTATGCAAGGTGTAGGGAGAAGATTTGATCAATTTTATGACCGTCCTTGGAAGCCAGAAGAAGCAAAACAAACCAGTTTAGTTTTTATCGGTCGTGATTTACAATCTTCAGAAATAGAATCTCAACTTGTTGCTTTGTAAAGTATTAATATGACAGGTTTATTTAACAGTGCAAATCTTTTCGTTTTGCCTTTTTGGGCATTAATGATTTTATTACCGAACTGGAAAGTTACTCGCAAGGTAATGGAATCTTATCTACCTTTTGTGGTTTTAGGTGCTGCTTATGTGTATTTATTTGTCACCAGCATTACCCCAGAAAATGCTGCAGCTTTATCAAATCCTCAATTAGCAGATATAGCTAAGTTTTTTAGTAATGAAACAGCCGCTGCTACAGGTTGGATTCATTTTCTTGTAATGGATTTATTTGTTGGTCGGTGGATATATTGGGAAGGACAAAAAACAGGGATTTGGACAATTCATTCTTTGGCTTTATGTTTGTTTTCAGGTCCAATAGGTGTACTCTCTCATATTTTCACTTCTTGTATTTTTAAAGCCTTTTCTAAAGGTTGTGAAGGTTTGACACCAGAAGGAAAAGCTGCTGTTAATTAAATTTAGATGGGGGTAAAGGGCAATGCTTTACCCCTAAAATATCTAATGACTTATGCCCTCTGGGCTATTCTATAGTTGGCATCTACCCAGCAGCGTGGTAATTCTTCACCAGATGGAAATACTAACTGTTCTTTTTTATAGAGGTCTGTTTCCTGTTCTTCTTCTCCTTCTTGGTCTTTGGCGTGGATAATGTCTCGATTTGGATCTATCAATTCTTGGAGATCCATAATTCTCACTAAATCGCTGCTATTTTTGAGTTGTAAAAACATATACAAAACCCTCCATTTATTATTTGGTCTGGTGTTAATGTGTGTTTTTTAACCGCAGAGGTACGCGGAGGTAAACTTGGAGGAAGAGGGAGGAGAAGTTAGAATTATCTTTGGTATTTTTCGAGAATATCTACTAGGTTTACTTGGCATTGCAGAGGTAGTAAATCAATTAATGCTAGTTCTTTTCTACCACCACCAATTTTGACGGGAATAGATTCTAATATTTGAATGACTCGGTTTTCGTTGACTTTTCTGTCGGTAATCAAAGGATACAATTTTTCTGCCACTATATTATGAAGTTTGGCATCAGCTAGATATAAATGCCACTTAGCTATATCTATATAGATATTTTCGCCAATTTCTGCTGCTAGGGCTTCTAGTAATTCTGTGGTATTAGTTTTAGCCATAACCCTATATTTAAGTGAGAATGGAACTTTTAGCTTACTCCATTTTATCTGTTAATTGGGTAATTTGTCTCTACTCCCACAGGTTAAAATTGCCCTAGGTTGAGTAATCTCTCTTTAGGTTGATTTAGGTGGTGTTTGGTCGTAATTAGCGATTGCACCAATATAAATTAGATGCAACAATATTACTCCTACCCAGCCTAGAGTTAATGGTGTTAACCATTCCCAAGATGTGGTTTTCAAGATGTGGAAAAACCATAACCCAGAATTGACAGTAGCAGCAACAGCTACATGGAAGGCAAAATTCATGCGGTCATCTAATTTGCGGAAATCTGGATCTTTGCGATCTGGTTTGCGAGGCCAACGAGGAGGCATAAATAATTAATATTTGTGAATTTCTTACAGATGTTAATACACTTTACCCATTTTAAGGTTTTTTGGGTCAACTCCTGCCGGGAATTAAAATAATTCGTAATTTCACGAAAAATACACAAAAACTCTCCATTTCCTAGTCTGCGGAGATACAAATTTAGTATCGGCGGAATAAGTAGGGGTAAGAGAAAAAAAGAAAGAGTTGAGGGTGGGACACAGGGCGTTATAAAACATGAGACATGAGGCAAAAAATTTTAGCAAAAGACTTATCACAAACAGAGTTGCTCCAAAGCATTGACCGAAAAGGAATTGCAGGAGAATCCATGGTTCAGAAAGTAGAGATATTACTGAATCTAATAGAGGAGTTACAATTAGAAGTCAAAGAATTATGGGCAGAAAATCAAGGGTTAAGAGATGAAAACAACCGATTGAAGGGAGAAAAGGGTCAGCCAGAGATAAAAGCCAAGAATCAAAAAGGCTTCACAAGCAATCACTCATCGGAGAAAGAGCGACAAACGCCAAAAAAGGACAACAAAGGCAGTAAGAAGGCTGGGATTAAAATAGACAGAGAAGAAATACTAGAATATCCCCAAGAATTACTGCCAGCAGACGTGCAGTTCAAAGGGTATGAAGAAGTAATCATCTAAGACATCATCCTGGCAACCGATAACGTACTATTTCGGAAAGAGAAATACTAATCACCATGAGAAGGAAAAACCTATTTGGCAGAACTCCTTGCGGTTATGAGGGAGAATTCGGTTTAGGAATAAAAACCCTGATTATGAGCTTGTACTATGGGGGCAACATGACCTAAGGTAAGTTGTTAGAGTTCTTAGAGGATATTGGCATTTCCATATCAGCAGGCTACTTATCTAATCTACTGATTAAAAACCACAGTGATTTTGAAAGTGAGAAAACAGAAGTATATTTATCGTAAACACTCATAGCAAGCTTGAACACAGGTATCCTTGGGTTCTAAGAAATGGCAGATATCTAATGCTGCATTGGCAATTTTTTAAAAGCCTTTTAGTTGTTGGAGTAGCTGAGATAAAATCCCCCCACCTCCTTGTGATGCTTGCCAAAATAAGAGATATTTTCCTTCTCCTTACAAATCGAAATGTTTTTTGGAAAAATACTTGACAGAAACCATAGGTTAACTGCTATATTATTTACAGTTGATTCATTGGGGCGTAGCCAAGTGGTACGGCAGCGGGTTTTGGTCCCGCCATCCCTAGGTTCGAATCCTAGCGCCCCAGCATTAAAAAGGGTAGATTTTTAAGTCTGCCCTTTTTAGTTTTTCACTTTTGTCTGTGTTGTCAGAGTGAAAGATTTCTTTCTTGTTACTTTTCTGATGATTTGAGAGCCTGGTCTAAAACCTGTCTAGCTTGTTCGGCTTTATTGCGTGCTTCTTGATAACGGAGATTAGCTTGAGCAAAGTTCTTCAGAACTTTAAAACCCTCCTTGAGACGGGTAATCTCTTCCTCAGTCACAGAATTATCTGAGAATAGAACATCAACTGCTTTGCGAATTTCCAAAGCTTCAGTCCGAGTTTCCTGCACTTTCAACTTTAGTGTAGCCAAATTGCTCAGAACTTGAACGGCTTGGGTAATGGCATCCTCACCGCTGGTATTATCAGTAATTTGTTCCTTAAGTTCAATTAACTGTTGGGGTCCAAATCCTTCTTCTAGTTCTGTGGGTAGCTTACCAGTTTCCATGAGTTCCATCAACTGATCCATTGCTTTTTCGCGAGCTTTAGCGGAGTCTTTACCAGAAACTGTCAAGATAATTTCTGGGCTTTGAGCGAGAGTATATTGAACCATAGTGGGAGAAAAATTTCCTGGTTTACCAAGCCTAGTCTAAAGACATCAAATATCTTGTTTCATGATGACCATATCATTTACTCAAGAGTTTGTGCTATGTGTCGTTGGATAAAATTCAACTTTATACTAAATAAAAGCACTGTACAATATAACAGGAGAGGAGAGCTATGACTCCTAATCCCGCCATTATGCGCTCTGTAGAACAATTGGGATACCGTGTTACTGTTGGTGATGTGGCAACTCAGGCTGGCTTAAATGTAGGTGAAGCTAATCAAGGTTTATTAGCCCTAGCGTCTGACGCCGGTGGACATTTGCAGGTAGGAGAATCCGGTGATATTGTTTATCAATTTCCCCAAAATTTTAGAAATATTTTGCGTAATAAATACTTGCAATTGCGGTTGCAGGAATGGTGGAAGAAGATTTGGGGGGTGCTGTTTTACTTAATTCGTATTTCCTTTGGCCTTTTGTTAATCGCTTCTATTGCGCTGATTACTGTTACTGTCATCATCATTATTACTGCTGCTAACTCAGACCGAGATGGAGATAATAGGAGCAGTAGTTCTAGTGGCTTAAATTTCTTTTTTTTCCCTGATTTATTCTGGTATTTTAGCCTTGATTATTATTCCCAGGAACGACGAAGAGAAAGAAGGGAAGATAGCAAATTCAACTTTTTTGAGTCGGTGTTTTCCTTTCTGTTTGGTGATGGTAATCCTAACGCCAATTTAGAAGAACGTCGTTGGCAAGAAATTGGTACTGTAATTCGTAATCATAAAGGGGCAGTGGTAGCAGAACAAATTGCGCCCTATTTGGATAATTTGGGTGAAAAATATCAGCAAGAACATGAAGATTATATGTTGCCTGTGCTGGTTCAATTTAATGGTAAACCCCAGGTAAGTCCTGATGGGCAAATTGTCTATTATTTTCCTGAATTGCAGGTAAAAGCTAGTAAAAAGCAGCGTCAGTCCATAGCACCATATTTGGAGGAATTGTCCTGGCGTTTTAGTGAGGCGAGTTCTGAACAAATTATGCTCAGTGCTGGTTTGGGTGCCGTGAATTTGGTGGCTGCTCTAATGTTAGGTAGTTTATTGAGTGGTGGCACAGCCCCAGCGAAAATAGGAGTACTGGTTGGTTTTGTGCAAGGAATTTATTGGTTGCTGTTAGCTTATAGTATTGGTTTTTTAGGTATACCTTTAGTACGTTATTTTTGGATTCAATGGCGTAATGGTAAACTTGCAGGTCGTAATCGTGAACGTTTGGAAAGAGCCAGATTTTTAGCAAATGCGGATGATTTTTTACAGCAGAAGATTGCTTTTGCTAGTCAGTTCGCAACGGAGAAAGTGATTGGTAAAGAAGATTTAATTTATTCCAGTGACACAGATTTACTGGAACAGGAATTTGAGCAAGTGAAAAAGCAAAACCGGTTAGATGAAAATAGGGAATAGGTGATTGGTCATGGGTAATTGGTGATTGGTAATTGTTATTAACCTCCCCATATCCCCATATCCCCATATCCCCATATCCCCATATCCCCATATCCCCATATCCCCAGTCTACTTAGCCTGAATAGGAGTTAAGGCTACACCTTTGTAATAGTGTCCTAAAATTTGTAGGTAGTTGACTCCACGTTGAGCTAAATTGTATGCTCCCCACTGGCTCATCCCTAAACCATGTCCAAAACCTAATCCTTGCAGGATGAAATTGCCGTTTGCATCTTTACTAACGCTAAAACGGGTGCTTTTTAGTTTGAGTGCGGTGCGTACTTCTTCACCTTGGAGAACTTTTGTACCTTGAGCACCGACTATTTTTAAGGTTTTAACGCTGCGGAAGGGTGAGAAGGATTCGGCAATCATATCTTTAATATTGCCTATACCGGAAATTCTGCTGCTTATTTCCCCTGGGGAAAAGGTTTTTACCCAGTTACATTCTTTGACGTTTTGATCAAAGTCTTGGACTGCACGTAGATAAGGGAGGGTATTTCCCCAAACGTCTTCTACGTTTTCTGTGTGTCCACCGGAACAGGCATGAAAGACTGAGAGAATAATTTTGTTGTTATAGGTGAGGACTTTTCCTACTGTGTAGTCTACTGCTGCGTAAGTGTTACGTGACTCGCTGCTGACACCTTTGTAAATTTGCCAGCGATCGGGACTATCTCCTAAGTCAAAAATGGGATTGTTGCGCTGTTTTTCTCGCTCATAGAGGGCATAAGTCCGGGCTGCGATCGCTTGGGCTTTTAAGGCTTCTTGTGGCCAGCTAGAGTTCATTTCTCCACCGATGACGCTGTAGAGATATTCTTCTAAATCTACCCAATTAACTGCTGTTAAACCTTTTTCCGTGGGGATAACTAGAGTTCTACCACGAAACCAGCGATCCCCTATATAAACAAATCCCTTGCCTGTTGGTTCAATCCAAAATAAACCAGATTGCCATTTATCTAAAGCAACTCCCCCAGGAACCGCTTGAGCAGCATAAGCACTCATTCCTGGTAGTTGTCCAAGAGAACGGCCAGCACTATCTTTGACAATTGCTGTCGTGGAAGCACCAACTTTGACCTGATTTACTCCCCTTTCAATTGCCACACGCAGGATGACAGATGCTTGAGCAGGAGCAACTAAAGTAAACCACAAGAGGATACCTATCCACCAATGTCTTCCTTGAATTCGGGAAAATAAAGCGCCTAAAGAAAGTTGGATTTTCATGCTTATAGTTAAATCACAAGCCTCTACAAGTTTAATCAGACATTTCTCCTAGTGAAGAGGTTGCCACTTCTATTTATGTAAGATTATGTAAGAATTCAGGAGTCAGGAGTAAGAAGTTTGAGAAATTGGTTAATTATCAAATAGGTATTTTTGGTGTTAGCCTGAAAAAGCTGACTGCTGATGCCTGTTTAGGTAGCATGCCTAACGGCATTAGCTGAATGCTAACCTAATTATTATGCAGTTTGATTAGACTTATGGTGTTTTAATCAGACGATTTAACTTTTTCATAACGTTTTGAAGTTTTGGTAACTTTTGGCGAATTATTGACCTCGTTGGCAACAATACCAATTAAATTCAACTGGCTCAAAACTTCCGTTGCTTGTATGAGTTCCTGTGGTGTTAACTGCCCAATACGTCCCACTATGACAATGCCATTACAAACAGAAGCGATAATTCTCGCATCAACGTTATCTAAAACCGAAGAAGCATCTATCAAAACGAGATCATAGATTTTCTCAAAGGACTCAATTAATTCTTTCATCCGTCCTGAAGTCAGCAGATTTACTACATCATCTGGTGTTGGTCCGGCGGTCAAAACATCAATTGACGGATGAATAGGTTGGATATAATTCTGAAATTGAGTCTTGATGTCGTCCAGCAATAACAGCGATAAACCCCAATCATTAGAGATTGCGAGGATTTTGTGTAAACTAGGCGCTCGCAAGTTAGCATCAATAACTAAAACCCGTTGATGCATCTGCGCTGCACTAGCTCCCAAACCCAAGGCTAAAGTTGTTTTTCCCTCTCCTGGTAATGCAGAGGTCAACATCAAAGACTTAAAAGGTAAGGAATTCTTGAATATTTGCAGATTTTGATAAATCATATCCAGAGTTTCATGACTGGATAATTTAGTTTTGGGTCCCGATATTAGAGGAGTTGAATTCTGTTGTTTATATCTTACTATCTTATTCAATCTAGTTTGAAAACTAGGTTTACCCAATTGCGGTACAGAGCCCAGTAATCTCAGATTCGTCAGCTTCTGTAAATCCAATGGTGAAAAAATTGCCTTATTAAACATGTCCCACATCAAAGTAAAAGTCACACCTAAAATTGGACCGATTAACAATCCTCCAATGATCAACAACCATTTCTTATTACCAATATAAATTCCCAGGTCTGGTTCTTCCAAAATTTGCCAATCAAATCCCCCCTGAGCAATTTTCATTCCCAATGACTGTTGTAGCTGAAGTAGTTGCCCAAGACTTTTTCGTTGGACTTTTACATCTGATAACAACCGATTATACTCTGCTATTAGACTAGGGTAGGTATTTAACTGGGAGCGAATTAGTTGTTCAGATTTAGCTAAATTATTTTCATTCAAAACTAGTCCATCCGAGATTTTCCCCAGCTGTCTTAACTCATTAGTTAACTTAGTTTCAACGTCCAATAATTTTTCGTTTGTCGTATTAGCATTAATATCTTGTACTTTCAATTCTTGCTGTAATAATGCCATTTGCACCTGGCATTTTTGCCTCAGTCTAACCACCACTGGCGAATCTTCAGTATAACGCAGACGTTCTTCAGCTAAAGAAATTTCTGTTTTTCTAATCTCATCAACTAAAGCTTGATAGCTACTTGAACGACTCAAACTAGCAGCCAGCTTTGCATCCTGGTTAGAAGATGCTAAACTTTCCTCTAAACTATTGTAACGACTCTGTATATCTGCAATCTGTGTGCGAATAGTCTGTCGTTGTTTTTGAATATCAGCTAGAGATTGTAATAATATTTTACTTTGGAAGAGAGGATCAATTAAACTGTGTTTCTTGCGAAATAATTCTAATTTCTGTTCTCCAGCTACTGCCTCTTGTTGCAACTTAGGTAATCTATTTTGAACGAATAATAAACCTTGATTGACACGCTGATTTCTTTGTTCAAGATTGTAGTCTTCATAAACTTTCTGTAAAGCTTGTAATACTCTTTTGGTTTTCACTGGATTGGGATCTTTAAAAGAAACTACAAATACCTGATTAAAGTCTGATATCTTGTCGGATGGAACTATTTGTAAAAATCCCGTTTCACCAGTATCCATTTTACCTCTTATATCTTCTATCGTTAAATTAGGATAATGAAAACCTAATAAATTAACAGTCTTTTGAATGAGCTTAGAACTCATCATAATTCTCATCTGATTAGTATATTCTACAGATGTAAAATGAGGCTTAACTAACTCGCTTTTCACATTTTTTTGGAGATGATTAGAGAGTAACTCATGATCCATATCCCCACTGACCATGATTTGCATAGAACTTTGGTACATGGGTTTAGTAATAACAGCTAAAAGACTTGTCGCTGTCATTACTACAGAGGAAACACCCAAAATTAAAAAGCGTCGATAAAACAGAATTGTAGATATCTGTCTCAAATTAAACACCCTTTGTTGAGAGGTAGTAACCAGTTGTTTCCGATTTAAACCAGTTGTAGCCACTATAAAAATCCTCTACTATCAAAACAATATATCTGGAAGATGATGACAAGACAAATTAGGAGATAATTTATAGGCACATTTATCTCTTGAATCACCAATAATTATTCTTGCCAGGATGATAGAACTACTTAATAGAATGTATCTTGAAGCAGCTATTCTATAATTAATTCATCCAGATATATGCTCGGTCAGCACTATGATAGTAAATTTATTCATTAGATTTTTAAATATTTAATGAAGGATAAGAAGGGAATATATTAAGGTTGATATATAAATCTGGTCTGCTCACTGTTAAGAAGATGTTTGTAAAGTCTGATTGATTACCGACTGGGAAGATTTCTGATAGTTAGTGCTGTTTTCCTGTTGACGATTTCATTCCTGTTCCAGCAACTGGTTAATATAATTACCGATCAATTAAGTATTCTTTTCTAAGAATTTAGCAATATCCCTATGATAATAAATCAATAGACAGTTCTTACCAAGGTCAGGGTGGGAGCAACGCGATTTTGTGAGGTGGGGCAAAAAGTGTGCGATCGCTAAACCCAAAACAGGCATCAATAAAAATTACTTACCGTATACTTAAAATAAGCTATACATACATATTGATTGGCATTATTTAGATAGATTTATCAGATGAGAGAAGTGGAGACAATACTGTTCCGTTAAGGAAAAACAGGAGGTAAGAACAAGAGAAAGGAGTTTGTAGTTTGCTTACGAGAACTATAAAAATTGAGAGGCTTACTTTTTCTCTTTGAGACTGTTGTATAAATCAGCCCAGTTTTGTCAGAGAGAATCAATACATGATTGTCAGTAATCAACTTAAGTCCTTCTAGGAACCGAGCGGACTGCATCAATATGAGCAGGGCTTCCAGCCTTGCCTAAATGGTTGTACTTACTCAATTTGTCTGGTTGAGTGGTAGGAAAAATTGCTTGAGAAGCGTGTAACTTGTAGTCCCACTAAACCCCTTGTTTACCCCGTGCTTGGTAACGAGAACCACAGCAACCAGGAGGCCCTATTTCCCCACTAGCTTTAATTTTTTGAATCATCAGTTGCACCATCGCAATCGCTCGCTTGTTGCAGCATTTCCGCTCTGGCAATCAGATCATCTTCTTTCGTAGACATGATCAATTTAGAAAAGTTATATTGTTCTCGATAGTATTTCGAGAACACGACTAAATTTAATATCTTAAAACTTGATAACGAAAATTCCACAGGGACTTCATTCAATTCATAGTATATGTCACGGGTAAATTCTCAGTTACAAACAGCCTGTGTCGATCCTAAACAAGTAATTAAGGCTTTGTCACAGGTAATTCCACCACAAACCATAACCAATGCCATTGAAACTACTTGTAGCTCTCAACGGAGACTAAGAATACTACCAAATTATGTCATAGTCACCTTAGTAACTGCCATGAGTTTTTGGTCACCTGACTCAATAGTTAATGTATTCAAAAATCTCACTCATGGTTTGAGTTCTTTACACATACCATCAGGTTTAGGTTTTTAAACCCCATCTGCTTGATCAATTACAGAGTCCCATCAAAGAACCGGAGCAGCTGTAATGACGAGATTATTTGAACTAGTAGTCAAACCCTTAGCAACAATATTAACGCCTGGTCCCTTTTTGGGATGATTAAGAATCATGGCTATAGATGGAACAGTTTTTGATGTTCCAGATACTCCAACAAATGCTAGAGTATTCAGCTATCCTAGTTCTCCCCAAGGGACATATCCAGCTTTTCCTAAAGTTAGATTAGTATTTTTAGTGGAACCAGTTACTCATTTAATCATAGATGCTTTTTGTTCTCCCTATCGCATGGGAGAAGGAAGAAATGCTTGAAAACTACTACGCAGTATTAACTCTAGTATGTTATTAATGTGGCACAGAGGATTACATTCTTTCTTTTAAGATGGTTCATGCTGTCATCAAACAACAAGGTTTTTTTCTTAGTCGTCTTCCTGCCCATGTCAAATTTGAAGTAGTTACAACGTTGACAGATGGTTCTTATTTATCATGGATTGCACCTGATAGAGTGTCGAGAAAGAAGGGTGCAAAACGAATTTCGGTTCATATTATTGAATATATTATTGAGGAGAATGGTACTCTGAAAACGTATCGGTTGATTACTAATTTAATTGATGTTGCTAAGTTTCAGGCTTTGATATTAGCACAGGATTCCCATAAAAGATGGGAAGCTGAGAATACTTTAGATGAATTGAAAGTACATCTATTGGCACGGAAAATTCCTATTCGTCCTAGGAATCATCCTGAGGTAGTGCAAGAAATTTATGGTTGGTTATTGCTTCAATATTGCCTACGTTGTTTGATTTTTTAACCTGCTAATTTGAGGAATATTTCTCCTTTCAGGTTAAGTTTTGTTGGTAGTTTACGGGTGATTCGACGTGCTATTCCTGAGTTTCAACTTCAGATACATACTCTGGGGGATATCGATTTATATAATAGTTGGTCTATGGCAGAAATATCTGATTTGGAAACTCCTTTACGACAACGGCGAAGTAATCCCAGACTGCTCGAGAAAGCACGTTCTAAGTTTAAGACTAAAAAACGCAGTCACAGAAATAATTGTACTCCCCGATAACAATTATCTTTTCGAATTATTAGACAGGCAAGTTAAATCTATCTATTTTCATGTTACACTAATTTATTCTCTCTCAATTTATAATTGAACAGTTTGACTATTTTCTCTCTGAGCACTTTTTTGAGAGTGTGTGAGAATTTATCAATCTTTTTGCTGGTTCTTAGTTCTCCTAATGAAAACGCGAACTCTTTTCTCTTATTCTTACCCTTTCTATTTCCTTAAACGAACAGTATTGCTTCAGGGGGTATAGAGAAGACGAAAAAAACCCCCAAAATCAAGGAATCAAATCAAGCAGCTTTCAACTTTTCAGAATCATCCGAACAAGTAGTAGCTTCTGGAAGCAAAGAAGGGGCAGTTGTACCACCACGAGCAGCAACAACAGCCTGAGTAATAAACTCTAGAACATTACGCTTTTTGGGCTTGAGGGTTGTTACCACCGTGAGTATCCGGGCAACAAAAACACGACCAGCCTAGCTTTGAGGAGCAAAACTAGTACCGCCGTGAACTCAAAATGGTTCTTTCAGAAGAGCTACGCTAAGAAAATAGTGCTTCCATCAGGCTGCGCAACAAAATTCAAAATGTATAGGGTGTGAGCTTTTCAGTGATTTGGAATGGTCGGTTTATTTACGCCGTACTGTACTAGTGCATCGCCAAATCATAGGAAGATGAATAGCCCTTTCCGCAGCATTATTAGTCGGCTCAAAACCTGGAATGGAGAGGAACAACCACATCGCCGACTCAACTTTCAGTTATTGACGATAAGTCCGAACTGTTTTTGCCAAGGGTGTTTTTCTCCTGGTTGTAATTTCGTATTTGTGAGGTTCTTGTAAAGTGGCTCTCATGGATGAGCGAATATCTTGAACCAACTCATCAAAATCATCGCCAGATAAAGTACCATCTCTGACTGGATGCCACAACTCAAATAACTTCTCTTGTTGTTTAACCAGTGGAGTTCCTAATTCTGCTGACACTCCAGTCCCTTCTGAAATTTTGATAAATTTCCGTCGCAGATACGCCCAACATCATTGCCGACATTCCAGGTCTACCCATAAGCACCATTACGGTCATAGTTTAGAATTCCACTGAAGTTCTCACCCAATAAATTTCTTGCACCTTGGGTACAACCGATGAGGGCAATTTTAAAAGATGTGACTAGGGGTGTGACTGCAACCCATAACCAAGCTTTTCGTTGTTCAGGATTAAAACCGTCAATATTTCCTTGATAAAAGCTGGTTTCGTTGGCTCCAACGATGTTTGCCTTTTGAATATAATAGGCATCTCCAAAAATTAAATATTGTCACTTAATTTATCAGATCTTTGGGGGAATTTTTGCCTATCTCTCTTCTACCCCCCTTAACGCTTACCAATACCTAACACATCAGTGAACAAAATTTCCCAAATCCTGCCTTCTGCTTGGTTGGTGAGCCTGTAATATCCTGAGCTTGTTGAAGGGTCCAACCTAACCACTGCCTTCTGTCTCCTTGACTGAATACGTCCTAAATTTTTGCAAGTTTTGCCTTGTCTATGATATACTTGGGTAACTGATAACTGAATAACTAATAAAAAATGGGAGCAATGAAGACTAACTTCACCTCCCATTTTTCCTAAATATCAGTAATGAGTAGTTGAAAGCTAAATGAGCACTGGTCAAGCTAGTAGTCTGCCAAGGCAATTTTGCTGGGTTAAATGCTCGGATATAAACCCTGCATTTTTTTACGTGCATCC
>ERZ1034411.83-NODE-83-length-34286-cov-11.178610_pt1 | contig 34286 bp, 35 predicted proteins | sample MGYA00520583_ERZ1034411 | MGnify/ENA primary metagenome ERZ1034411 (study PRJEB33736, sample SAMEA104288481) | Azolla microphylla | place: Ecuador | collected 1982 | study: EMG produced TPA metagenomics assembly of the PRJEB19522 data set (Is there foul play in the...
GCGGGGCAATCGCAGCTTCACGCACGCGAAGAAACCCATGACGCAGTACGACTAACCCGCCCTACGAAATCACCTTCGCTGGGACTGGTTCTCTGCATCACGCAGCTCTCGTAGGGGGGGGCGCCCACGATCTCTGCGTGATCGAGGGAGGTGGTGGGCACGCTTCGCTTTGCCCAACTTCCGGCACCGCCATCGCAGGCCGTCTACCTTCGCCCGAACAGCTTCTCCACATCGCTCAGCTTCAACTCGACATAGGTCGGCCGGCCGTGGTTGCACTGGCCGGAGTTCGGGGTGTCCTCCATCTCGCGGAGCAGGGCGTTCATCTCCTCCGGCCGCAGCCTGCGGCCGGCGCGGACCGAGCCGTGGCAGGCCATGGTCGCCGCGACGTGCATCAGGCGGCGCTCGAGCGGAAGCGCCTCGTCCCATTCGGCCATGTGCTCGGAGAGATCGCGCAGCAGGCCGCCGGCATTGGTCTTGCCGAGCAGCGAGGGCGTCTCGCGCACCGCGACCGCGCCGGGGCCGAAGGATTCGATGACGAGGCCGAACGAAGCCAGCTCCTCGCTGCGCTCCAGCAGGCGCTCCACCGTCGCCTCGTCCATCTCGACGATCTCCGGAATCAACAGGATCTGCCGCTGCACGCCGTTTGCGGCGAGCGAGGCCTTCAGCCGCTCATAGACGATGCGCTCATGCGCGGCGTGCTGGTCGACGATGATGAGGCCGTCGCGGGTCTGCGAGACGATGTAGGTCTCGTGGATCTGCGTGCGCGCAGCACCAAGCGGGCGGTCGACGAGGTCGCCCGCGGGCTGGGTCTCGATCCGCACGTCCGCGCTGGGCGCGCCGACATCGAACGCGGCCTGCGCGCGCTCGGCGAATGCAGGTGCGGCCGAGCCGTCGAATGACGGCATCGGCGCCACGGGCGCGGACGGCGAAGTGCGCCAGTCCCAGCTCGCCGGGCGCTGCGGCGTGAAAGCCGGGCGGAACGCGGACAGCGCGCTCTCGCCGCTGTTGGCGGCGGTACGGCGGCCCTCGCGGGCCAGCGCTTCCTTCAAGCCGTGCACGATCAGCGCGCGGACGAGGCCGGCGTTGCGGAAGCGCACCTCGGTCTTGGCCGGATGCACGTTGGCATCGACCTCGCGCGGATCGAGCGTGACGAACAGCGCCAGCACGGGATGGCGGTCGCGCGGCAGATAATCGGAATAGGCCGCACGCACCGCGCCCAGGATCAGCTTGTCGCGCACCGGGCGGCCGTTGACGAAGAGATATTGCCCGAGCGCGTTGGCCTTGGTGAGGGCAGGCGCGGCAGCGTAGCCGGCGACGACGACGCCCTCGCGCTCGGCATGGACCTCGATGGCGTGGCTGCGGAATTCAGCGCCGAGGATATCGCCGAGCCGCGTCAGCCGTCCGGCCGCGCCGGGCAGCGCCGCAGCCCAGGTCACCGGTGCGCGCTCTTCGCCCGCCAGCGTGAAGGTGACATCGGGCCGCGCCATGGCGAGGCGCCGCACCACCTCGCGAATGGCTTCCGCCTCGGTGCGGTCGGTCTTCAGGAACTTCAGCCGCGCCGGGGTCGCGTAGAAGAGGTCATTGACCTCGACGCGGGTGCCATGCGCCAGCGCCGCCGGCATGATCTCGGACTTCGCGCCGCCCTCGACCGACAGCGCCCAGGCGTGCGGCTCGCTGGCATGGCGGGTCGTGATCGAGAGACGCGCGACGGAGCCGATCGAGGGCAGCGCCTCGCCGCGGAACCCGAGGGTGCGGATCTGCAGCAGGTCCTCGTCGTCGAGCTTGGAGGTGGCGTGGCGTTCGACCGCGAGCGCGAGGTCCTTCGCGGTCATGCCGCTGCCGTCGTCGGTGATGCCGATCCGCCGCCGCCCGCCGCCGTCGGTGAAGACGTCGATCCGGCTCGCGCCGGCATCGATGGCATTCTCGACCAGCTCCTTGACCACGCTCGCCGGCCGCTCGACCACCTCGCCGGCGGCGATGCGGTTGACGACCTGTTCTGGAAGCTGGCGGACGGGCATGAGGCTCTGACTTGGACTTGCGATCTGGATTCGCGGACAGCGCTATTCTAGGCCGTGTTGCGTCAAAAGCATGTGTTGGGCAACAGCCGTCTGGCTGCCTGGGGAAGAGGGCTGCCTATCACATTGAAGACATTGGGCGTTCGAGAAAATCGCGCAGCCGGGATGGAGCGACGTTCGGGCGCCATCCTGATTGTGAGGTGCCGGGCCGCGGTGTAGCATCGTGAAAAAACGGCAACAGGACGGGAGGACGCCATGTGCCATCTCTTCGCGCATCAGCCGCAACGCGATTACGAATCCCAGACCCGCTCGTTGCGGATCGGCGGCCATTGCACCTCGATTCGGCTCGAAATGGCGTTCTGGGACACGCTGGAGGAGATCGCGGCCAAGGAGAGCATGAGCCTCGGCAAGTTCCTGACCACGCTCTACAACGAGGTGCTCGACCACCACGGCGAGGTCAACAATTTCGCCTCGCTGCTGCGGTGCTCGTGTTTGATCTATCGCTCGAAGGCGATGATGCCGGTGCAGGAGTTCAAGGCCAGCGTGGCGCCGATCCTGGATGCGGCCGAATAGCTGCTCCATCCGGCGTACGAGGTCGTCTCCGCTACAAGACTCCCTCCGCCGTCATTGCGAGGAGCACTTGCGACGAAGCAATCCAGAGTATTTCCGCGGAGGGACTCTGGATTGCTTCGCTTCGCTCGCAATGACGGGGAGAGAAACCTGCCTCTCAAATCTCCTTCTTCTGCATCGCCCCCGCAATGTAATCCGCCTGGCGGATCGCCAGCGCGACGATGGTCAGGGTCGGGTTGCAGGCCGCGCCGCTGGTGAACTGGCTGCCATCGGAGACGAACAGGTTCTTGACGTCGTGGCTCTGGCCGAACTTGTTGACCACGCCGTCGCGCGCCTTCTCGCTCATTCTGTTGGTGCCGAGATTATGCGTGCTCGGATAAGGCGGGGTCGGATAGGTCACGGTGGCGCCGACGGCGTCGTAGACCGCCGCGCCCTGCTTGTAAGCGTGGGCGCGCATCGCGAGGTCGTTGGGATGATCGTCGAAATGCACGCTGGCGACCGGCTGTCCATGCTTGTCCTTCACGACGGGATCAAGCGTGATGCGGTTGGTCTCCTGCGGCATGTCCTCGCCGACCAGCCACATGCCGGCCATCCGGGGATAGCCGTCGAGCGCCGAGGTGAACGAGCGTCCCCAGGCACCGGGATTGAGGAACGCCGCCATGAAGGGCAGGCCGATCGACAGCGTCTCCATCTCGTAGCCGCCGACGAAGCCGCGCTTCGGGTTGTTCGCGGCCTCGTCGCGGATGATGCCGGCCATGGTGGTGCCGCGATACATGTGCACGGATTTCTCGAACACGGCGTAGACGCTGCCGGTCATGTGGCGCATGTAGTTGCGACCGACCTGTCCCGATGAATTGCCGAGGCCGTCGGGGAACATGCTCGAGGCGCTGTTGAGCAGCAGCCGCGGGCTTTCGATCGAGTTGCCGGCGACCGCGACGATGCGCGCCTTTTGGCGCTGCATCGCGCCGCTCCCGTCGGCATAGACGACGCCGGTCACCTTGCCGCCGGCATCATGCTCGATCTTGATCGCCATGCTGCTCGGCCGCACTTCGAGATTGCCGGTGGCCTCGCCCTTGGGGATCTCGGTGTAGAGCGTCGACCATTTCGCGCCGGATTTGCAGCCCTGGAAGCAGAAGCCGATCTGCTGGCAGGAACCGCGTCCGTCGCGCGGCTGGCTGTTGATCGCCATGTTGCCGGTGTGCACGGTCTTGTAGCCGAGCTTCTTCGCGCCGGCTTCCAGCACCTTGAAGTTATTGTTGCCGGGAAGCCCGGGGATGCCGTTGGTGCGGGTCACGCCCATCTTGTCCTCGGCCTTGGCGTACCACGGCTCCATCTCGGCCAGCGTCACCGGCCAGTCCAGGAGGTTGGCACCGGGAATGCTGCCGTAAGTGCTCTTCACCTTGAATTCGTGCTCGTCGAAGCGCAGCGAGGCGCCGGCCCAATGCGTTGTCGAGCCGCCGACCGCCTTGACGATCCAGGCCGGCAGTCCCGAAAAATCCTTGGCGACGCGCCAGGTCCCCGACGTGGTGCGGGCATCGGTCCAGGCGAGCTGGGAAAAGCTCTCCCATTCGTCGTTGACGAAGTCGTGGTTCTCGATGCGGGGACCCGCTTCGAGGATGACAACCTTGACGCCCTTCTGCGCGAGCTCGTTGCCCAGCGTGCCGCCGCCGGCACCGGAGCCGACGATCACCACAACGCTGGAATCGTTCAGATCGAATTTTGCCATATGCGTTCTCCTGAACCGTTGGGTGGCGGTTTAAGCCTTCGGCAGCCAGTCGATGTCGGCGAAGCCGCGGTTGATGTAGCCGCCGTGCTCGGCGGAAGAGCCCTCGTAGCCGAAGCGCGGCCAGACCTCCTTCTGGTTGTAGAGCGAGACGATGAGGTCGCCGCGTACCTTCTGGAAGAAGTCGCTTTGCTCGATCTCCTTCAGCAGCACGACGCGGTCGGCTTCCCAGGGCACTTCGGCGTAAGCCATCTTGTGGCGATCCTTCGCGTTCTGGTCGAGCCGCGCGATGCCGTCGCTGATCAGCGATTTGACGGACGCGTCCTTGGCCGCCTTGCCGTCCCACGGCTTGATCGCGGTGATGTAGTAGCTGTCACCGAGCACGTCGTGCGGATAGATGTCGCGCGCGACCTTCAGCAGCGTCTTCATCGTGGCGGGCGAGAGCGCGGTAGCGTCGTCGGCCCAGGCATCCTCGATACTGACGGCGACGCCGGTCGCGACAGCCACGACCGGCACGGCGGTGGCCGCGCCCTTGAGAAAGACGCGGCGGCTGTGCTTGCTTCGACGATCGACTTCTCTCATGGCATTCCTCCGTGGATTTTTATGATTTGGATTGTCGTTGTCAGCCGAAGCGTCCGCCTCGCTGGATCACCTCGATCTTGTAGCCGTCGGGATCGCTGACGAAGAAGAAGCGCGCCAGCGTCTTGCCGTCGTGCTTGAAGTCGCGCAGCGGCCCCGGCGCGAGTTCTTCGCGCTCGAAACGGGCGTGCTCGGCATCGAGATCCTCGACCACGACGGCGAGATGGCCGTAGCCGTCACCGAGCTGGTACGGCTCCTTGCGATCGAAATTCACGGTCAACTCGACCTCGAAAGGTGAGGAGGGGTGACGCAGATAGATCAGAGCGAAGTCGGAAAACTTCAGATGGTCGGCGACCTCGAGGCCGAAGGCGCGCTTGTAGAAATCGAGCGCGCGTGCCACGTCGCGCACGCGGATCATGGAATGAACGGGCTTGGCCATTCAGTTCTGCTCCCTCAGGTAGGCGATGATGGCGGCGCGCGTCTCGGGCTTGGCCTGGCGGTAGGCCATGACCACACCGGGAATGACGGCTTGCGGATTGGTCAGCCAGGCGTCGAGCCGGGCGTCATCCCAGGCGAAGTCGGCTTTCGACAGCGCCTCCGAATATTTGAAACCTTCAATCTTGCCGGCAGGGCGTCCCACGACCTTCACCAGCGGCGGGCCCTGCCGCATCGGCTCCGACAGGCTCAACGTGTGACACACCGCGCATTGCTGCTTGAAGAGTGTTGCGCCGTCCGGCGGTTTTGCGGCGGGCATAGGCATTTGCGCGTCGGCAACCCGCGCCATCAGCACCGTCGCGGTGCACAATCCCAGCACGATCACGCGCATCGTTAGCAGCCGTCCATCCACATCAACGTGCGCAAACTCTAGGCGGCGTCAGATGGGCGGTGGTAGTAGCGGGCTGTTTCGCCGCGCACCGGGATGTTCACCGTGTGTGTTGTTCCGCCCCGCCTTATATGCGGAGCACAATTCCGCGAAACCGCCGTCAAATCCTTAAACGATCACCACACGATGCGCATTGCATGGCATTCGCGCCGCTCGAATTCTCGACGCAATACAATGGTCCGGTGCAGATGAGCGGCGTGACAGCCGCCGGGCCATTCATCGCGAACAAATCCAGGAGAAATGGATGAAGTTGGTCAAGACCTCGATGATCGCGTGCGCTCTTTCGGCCCTCGTCGCGGCGCCCGTCCTCGCGCAAAGCGCGCCGCCCGCCAAGTCGGGCGGCACCGTGCAGAGCAAACCCATGCAAGGCAGCACGATGGGCAGCGGTGATGAGGAGATGAATGCCCAGCCCGGTGCGGCGGGCGAGAAGACCGGCATGAAATCGACCAAAGGCACCAGAGGCACGGTCGGCACCACGGGCAGCGCTGCGCACAAGGGAACGACCGACGATACCGCGACGGGTGGCGCTACGGGTAAACGTTACTAGCCTGCCGAATGGCATTGCAGAACTCCGGTCGCCCCCGCGGCCGGAGCTTTTGCTGCGCCGGAGCGTTTTCGAGCGAAGTGGGCACCGGTTCGCGTGAAGAAAACGCGTCAAACAAGAATTGAGAGCTTCGGTTCTGATGCAATCAGAGCCGAAGCTCTAGTCGTTGAAGCGGCCGCCGCGGCCGGCCTTGACGTCGCTGCGGCGTTTCTTGCCGTCGAGCCGGCGCTGCTTGGAGGCGTAGGTCGGTCGCGTTGCGCGGCGCGGTGTTGGCCGGATCATCGCCTCGGTCAGGATCGCAACGAGCCGGTCGATGGCGTCCTGGCGATTGCGCTCCTGGGTGCGGAAGCGCTGGGCGTGGATCACGATCACGCCGTCCTTGGTCATGCGCTGGCCAGCGATGCGGGCAAGGCGGATCGCCGCATCCTCGGGGATGGTCAGCTTGCGCGTGTCGAAGCGCAATTGGGCCGAGGTCGAGACCTTGTTGACGTTCTGCCCGCCCGGGCCGGAGGCACGGACAAAGTCGATCTCGATGTCGTCCTCGTCGATGACGAGATCGCGGGATATCCGCAGCATGATGGCACCATTCGTGATGTCCGGACATATCGCGGACGTCTACGTTCGGCAATGGCGCATCCTGGAAACGTGAATGGCCGGGCGGAGCCCGGCCATTCAGCGGACGTCAGGGGTGTCAGTTCGACTTCGTCGCGGGAGGCGCTGCCGGCTGCGCCGCCGCTTGCGGGGCGCGGCCGACGACGACGGTCAGGAGGCCCTGGCCCCAGAGCCGCTTGGCGGCGGCCTTGGCGTCATCAAGCGTCACGGCGTCGACGATGGCATTGCGCCTCTCGATATAGTCGATCGGCAGCTTGTCCTGCTGGTACTGCAGCATCGCCTGCGCCAGCTTGGAGGAGGTGTCGAGCGCCAGCATCTGCGAACCCTTGAGGTAGGACTTGGCCTCGTCGAGCTCCTTCTGCGTCGGGCCTTCGTCGGCGATGCGGCGCACTTCCTTGTCGATGGCGTCGATGGTGTCGCCGGCGCGGTCGGCGCGGGTGCCGGTATTGCCGATGAAGATCGCCGAATGCTCCATCCAGAGCAGCGCTTCATAGACCGAATAGGCAAGGCCGCGCTTCTCGCGGACCTCGCGATAGAGCCGCGAGGACAATCCGCCGCCGCCCAGGATGTGGTTGACGACATAGGCCGCCATGAAGTTCGGGTCGCTGCGCTTCACGCCGGGGCCGCCGAAGGTGATCACGGTTTGCGGCACGTCGAGCGTCACGAAGGCGCGCTGCGGCGGCTTTGCCGCGTCGACGTCAGGGACCGGCGTCAGGTTGGCCTTCGCCGGCAGGCTGCCGAAGGTGTGGTCGAGCAGCTTGCCGAGCGTCTCCGGATCGACGTCGCCGACGACGGCGATCTTCAGCCCATCCTTGGCGATCACCCGGCTGACGTAGTCCTTCAGATCGGCGATTGTGATGGTCGGGACGCTGTCGAGATTGCCGTTGGTCTGGCGACCGTAGGGATGATCGCCGAAGGTGACCTCCAGGAATTTGCGGCTCGCCAGGGACGTCGGGTTGGTGGTCTCGCGGCGCAGGCCCGAGACGACCTGCGAACGGATGCGCTCGACATCGGCGGGGTCGAAATGCGGCGAGGTCAGCGCGCTCCGCAGGAGATCAAAGGCCTCGTCCTTGTTGTCGCGCAGCATGCGCAGGCTGCCGCGGAAGGTGTCGCGGGAGGCGCTGAAGGACAGCTCGATGGCGCGGCGGTCGAGCCGCTCGTGGAAGGTCTTGGAATCGAGATCGCCGGAGCCTTCATCGAGGAGGTCACCGACGAGATTGGCGACGCCCGACTTGTCCTTGGGATCCTGAGCGGAGCCGCCGGCAAAGGAATATTCCATCGCGATCAGCGGCACGGTCGCGTCCTGCACGAACCAGGCCTCGATGCCGCCGGGCGAGACCAGGCGCTGGATCTTTGCGGCGGCGAACGAGGGCGAGATGGCGGCGAGGGAAAGCGCAGCGCCGGTGGCAAGCGAGACTACAACGCGTCGAAGCAAGGGATAGGTCACGAACGCTTCTCCTCGCGCTTGGCGGCACTGGTGTCCTTGATCAGATAGCCCGTCACCGAGCGCTTCTTCTCGAGCCATTTCTGGGCTGCGGCGCGAACCTGCTCGGCGGTGACCGCGCGGATGCGGTCGGGCCAGCTCCGGATGTCCTCGATCGACAGGCCCGTGGTCAGCGCGCCGCCATACCAGCGCGCCAGCACTGCCTGGTTGTCCTGGGCGTAGATCGCTTCCGCGATCAGCTGGGTCTTGACGCGCTCCAGATCCTCGGCGCGGATCGGGTTCTGCGCGACATTGGCGATGACGCCGTCGACCGCCTGCTCGACCTCGGCGAAGCTGACGCCGGGTTTCGGCGAGGCCGAGATCGCGAACTGGGTCGGGTCGAGCGAGATGCTCGAATAGCTGGCGCTGGCGGAGACCGCGAGCGGCTTGTCGACCACGAGGGCGCGGTAGAGATAGGAATTGCTGCCGCTGCCCATCAGCTGCGCCAGCACGTCGAGGGCGGCGCTCTCACCGGCCGCAGCCGTGGTGGCCGAGGGCACGAGATAATAGCGCCGCATGCTCGGCTGCTCGACGCGCGGGTCGGCCAGCGTGACGGTGCGGGGGGCGGCGGGCTCCGGCTCCTGCGGACGGACACGCCGGGCGGGAATCGCTGCTTGTGCCGGGATCGCGCCGAAATTGCGCTCGACCAGCGGGCGGATGTCGGCGGCGTCGACGTCACCGGCGATCACCAGGATGGCGTTGTTCGGCGCATAGAAGCGGCGGTAGAAGGCGAGCGCGTCCTCGCGATCGAGCTTCTCGATCTCCTGATGCCAGCCGATCACCGGCCGGCCGTAGGGATGATTGAGATAGAGCGCGGCCATGATCTGTTCGTTGAGCCGCGCGTCCGGATTGTTGGCGACGCGCATGTTGTACTCTTCGAGCACGACATCGCGCTCGGGCAGCACGTTCTCGTCCTTGAGGATGAGGCCGGTCATGCGGTCGGCCTCGAACTCCATCATGGTCGGCAGCTGCTCTTTCGGCACGCGCTGGTAATAGTTGGTGTAGTCGACCGAGGTCGAGGCGTTCTCGTTGCCGCCGACGCGGAGCACGGTCTGGGAGAATTCGCCGACCGGATGCTTCGAGGTGCCCTTGAACATCAGGTGCTCGAGGAAGTGGGCGAGGCCCGACTTGCCCGGCGTCTCGTCGGCCGAGCCGACCTTGTACCAGATCATCTCGGTGACCACGGGGGTGCGGTGATCGGGGATCACCACGACCTGCATGCCGTTGCCGAGGGTGAAGCTGGCGGGCGGTGCCGATGTGACCGTGGTCTGGGCGAGGGCCGCACCTGATGTCAGGACACTGGTCGAAAGCAGCGCGGCAAGGAGGCAGGCAGCCGATCGGTAAGAGGACATCATGATCCCTTGAAAAGGCCGAGGTCCGGATGTCCGGCTCGGAAGGCACGGCATGCTACACCGTGCGGCTGAGGCTTCGCGTCACGAAGCAGAGAACTCAACGCGGTGGCAAGTTACTGTTATGCAATTTATCGAACGCGGCCGGCGTGCATGACACGCCGGCGCAGGGTTCGTTTCCGAGGGACGGGAACGCTATTGTTCCTTGTCCTTGCCCGACATGATGTCGAAATAGGTCCGGCGAGTCTTGTCCGGTCCGGCGCCATAGGCGTAGTTCGGCGAGGGCGTCTGATAGCCCGGGGGCGGCTCGACCAGCGACTGGCGCGGCGGCTCGCTGGTGAATTTCTTCTCTTCGGTGGCGTTGCCGCCCTTCATCATGTTCCACAGACCGCCGGAGAAGCCGAGCTCGGCAGGGCTGAGCGACGGATTGCCGTTGGTGCCGGGCTGGATCGGATCGTTGGTGGTCCGGGGGGCTGCGGCGACCTGGCCGGCCTTCATCTCGGCGGGCGTCAGCGGTCGGGCGGCCTGCCAGTTCTCGGTTTCCTTGGTGGCCTTCTTGCGCGCGGCGATGGCTTCCTTGCGGCGCTTTTCCTCGGGGTCCTTGGGCCAGTTCGGAGCATTCTTGGCTTCGGTCGCAGGCGGCGGCAGATCGAGCTTGGGCGGCACCACTAGCGGCGAGCGCTCGCGGTATTCGATGCCTTTCTTCTCCATGCTCTTGGCGCCGATGCCGGACATCAGATTGTCGATGATCTTCTCTTCGAAGGTCATGCCGTCATCTTCATCGTCGTCGTCACCGGCGCGGGCGGCGCCAGCCGACATGACGAGGCCGATGCCGAGCGCGACAGCGGACAGTTTCAACGCCTGCCAGAACCCCCATCGGGGGTCTCGACCCATCGAACCGCTGGTCTTCGAGCTGCGCATACTTGTACCTGTTCCATATTGTGGCAGATTGCCGCGCAAACGCGGCCAATCCCTCGCAAAAAACGGGTTCCACCTGCCGGTCCGTATCGGCCGGGATCAGGGCGCTTTTGCGGCGGGTACCCCCAGGAAGGAATCATACAATAGCCCCGCCACCCCAGCAACGATGGCCACGTCCGCGAGGTTAAACACGTACCAATTATAGGTATTTCCGGCGATCTCGATGTGGAACAGGGCGAAATCGACCACCGCGCCATAGGCCAGGCGGTCGATGCCGTTGCCGATGGCGCCGCCGATGATCAGGCCCAGCCCGACCGTGGCCAGCCGGGTGTGCGAGCGGGCCATCCAGATCGCGAGCGCAATCACGGCCACGGCCTTCACCGCCATCAGCGCGAACTGCGCCGCCTGGCTGTCGTTCTGCAGCCAGCCGAAGCTGATGCCGATATTCCAGGCCAGCACCAGGTCGAAGAACGGCGTCACCTTGACGACGCCGCGACGGGCGAGATCGAACCCGTTCAGCAGCCACAGCTTCGAGGCCTGGTCGGCCACGAGGGTGACCAGGGCCGCGAGGATGCCGGCGCGGAGAGGGGGCATGCCGGGGATCAGACGCTCACGCCCAACGCCTTCCACTCGCGCAGTGCCTTGGCGTCGCGCGGGGTGACGTCGGGATATTCAGCGTCTTCGCCGACCGTCGGCGAAATCTTCCAGGAGCGGGCGCATTTGGTACCGACCGCCTTCTCGACCACGACCGCCACGCCGGGCACGGCATCGAGACGGAAAGCCGAGGCCGGCGCCTCGCCCTCGCGCACCTCGTAGTTCGAGGTGATGCAGATCTCGGCGAGGTCGGTGTCGAACAGCGTCATGAGCACGTTCCGGTCGGCCACATAGATCACCGGGGAAGCCTCCAGCGAGGAGCCGATGTTCTTGGCGGCGCGTTCGAGCTCGAGCGCGCCGGTGACGACGCGGCGGACGTTGCGGATCGTCTCCCACTTCGCGGCGAGCTTGTCGTCGCGCAGGGCCTCGAGATCGGTCGGGAACAGCGTCAGGTGCACCGAGGCCTCGGCGTCGGGGCGATACATGCGCCAGCCTTCCTCCGCGGTGAAGCTGAGGATCGGCGCCAGCCATTTCAGGACCGAGGTGCACAACAGGTCGATCGTCGTCAGCGCCGCCTTGCGCGTCAGCGACGACGGCGGATCGCAATACAGCGTGTCCTTGCGGATATCGAAATAGAACGCCGAAAGCTCGCTGTTGAGGAAGGCGGACAGGGTCGCGACCACGGTCTTGTAGTCGAATTCCCGATAGGCCTTGTCGACGGCGGCGGCGCGCACGGCGAGCTCGTGCAGCATCAGCCGCTCGAGCTCGGGCATCTCGGCCGGCGCGACGGCGTCGGCCGGCTTGTAATGATGCAGCGTGCCGAGCATCCAGCGCACGGTGTTGCGCAGCTTGCGGTAGGTCTCGACCGTGTTCTTCAGGATCTCGGGGCCGATGCGCTGGTCGTCGGTGTAGTCGCAGGACGCGACCCAGAGCCGGAGGATGTCTGCGCCGGATTCCTTGATGACGGACTGCGGCTCGATGGTGTTGCCGAGCGACTTCGACATCTTGCGGCCGTCCTCGGCCTGCGTGAAGCCGTGGGTCAGCACGACGTCGTAAGGCGCACGGCCGCGCGTGCCGCAGCTTTCCAGCAGCGAGGAGTGGAACCAGCCGCGATGCTGGTCCGAGCCTTCCAGATACATCACCGTGTCGGTGCCGCCGTCGACCTTGCGCTTGATGCCTGCGAGACCCGGGAAATGCGCGGGGTCTTCGAGCACGAAGGCGTGCGTCGAGCCGGAATCGAACCAGACGTCGAGGATGTCGTCGACCTTCTGCCAGTCCTCGCTCGCGCGGGACCCAAGGAAGCGCTCGCGGGCGCCCTTGGCGTACCAGGCATCGGCGCCTTCCTGCTCGAAGGCTTCGCCGATACGCGTATTCACCGCCTCGTCCTGGAGGATCTCGGCGGAGCCGTCGCCCTTCTCGCGCACGAACACGGCGATCGGCACGCCCCAGGCGCGCTGGCGCGAGATCACCCAGTCCGGCCGCGCCTCGATCATGCCATTGATGCGGTTTTCGCCGGACGGCGGCACCCATTGCGTCACCGAGATCGCGTGCAGCGCGCGGGCGCGCAGCGTGTCGCCGCTCTTCGCCTGGCCGTTCACCGCAACATCCTTGTCCATCGCGATGAACCATTGCGGCGTATTGCGGAAGATCACCGGCTTCTTGGAGCGCCAGGAATGCGGATATTGGTGCTTGAGCCGGCCGCGCGCGAGCAGCATGCCGCGTTCGACGAGCGCCTTGATCACGGCCTCGTTGGCATCGCCCTTCTCGCCTTTGTCGTTGATGACGCGCTTGCCGGCAAAGCCCGGCGCGTGATCGGTATAGGCGCCGTTCTCGTCGACGGTGTAGGGGATTGCGGTCGAGATGCCGCGCGCATCGAGGTCGCGCGCCTGCGCCATCCAGGCATCGAAGTCTTCGCGGCCATGGCCGGGCGCGGTGTGCACGAAGCCGGTGCCGGTGTCGTCGGTGACGTGGTCGCCGGGCAAGAGCGGCACGACGAAGTCGTAGCCGCCGGCAAGTCCCTTGAGCGGATGGGCGCATTCGATCGCGTCCATGGTGTCGCCGGGAATGTCGCGCACTTTCTCATACGCCGTCACGCGCGCCTGCTTGAACACCTCTTCGGCCAGCGCGTCGGCAAGGATCAGGAGATCGCCGGTCCTGGTCCAGTTGTCGGCGGGTGCGTCCGTCACCTTGTACAGGCCGTAGCCGATCTTCGGCGAGAACGAGATGGCGCGGTTGCCGGGCAGGGTCCAGGGCGTGGTGGTCCAGATCACGACGCTTGCGGCGGCGAGCGCACCGTGCGCGGGCGAGGTGACCGGAAATTTCACCCACACCGTATCGGAGGTGTAGTCCTCGTACTCGACCTCGGCTTCGGCGAGCGCGGTCTTCTCGACCACGCTCCACATGACAGGCTTGGAGCCGCGATAGAGCGTGCCGTTGGCGGCGAACTTCATCAGCTCGCGCGCGATCTGGGCTTCGGCCGGGAAGCTCATGGTGGCGTAGGGATGGTCCCAGTCGCCGATGACGCCGAGCCGCTTGAACTCCTCACGTTGTACGCCGAGCCAATGCGTGGCGTAGGCGCGGCATTCCTTCCGGAAATCGATCATCGCAGCGCTGTCGCGGAAGTCGGGCTTCTGCTTGCCCTTCTTGCGATAGTGCTCCTCCTCGACCTTCCATTCGATCGGCAGGCCGTGGCAGTCCCAGCCCGGGACGTAGTTGGAATCGAAGCCGAGCATCTGCTGGCTCTTGGTGACGAGATCCTTCAGGATCTTGTTCAGCGCCGTGCCGATATGGATGTTGCCGTTGGCGTAGGGCGGGCCGTCATGCAGCACGAACTTGGCGCGGCCGCGGGCAGCCTCGCGCAGCTTCTCGTAGAGGCCGATCTCGTACCAGCGCTTGAGGATCTCCGGCTCGCGCTGCGGCAGGCCGGCGCGCATCGGGAAATCCGTCTGCGGCAGGAAAAGGGTCTTGGAATAGTCTTTGGCGTCGGACTTTTGCGGCTTTTCGGACATGAGGCTGACTGGCTCGGAAGGGCGCGGGAACGAATGGCGATGCGGAATCGCGGGGTGAAACGACAAAATCCCGGTCTTGCGCCGAGCACTTAAGCTCAGGCGAAAGCCGGGCCGCTAATCCCTATGATGCGCCGCGCAAACATGGGCACTCCATAGCAGGGGGCCAAGGGAAGCGCAAAAGGGAAGCGCAAAAGGGAAGCGCAAAAGAGAAGCGCAATAGGGAAGCGCAAAGGTTCGGGGGGAGGCCGGTTCGGCCCTCAATCGACGATGCCGAGCCTCGGAAACGCGTCCGGGGCGGCGGCCAGGATGGCGCGAGCGCGGGCTGAATCGTCGTCCATCTGCCGGATCAGGGCCTCCAGACTATCGAATTTCAGCTCCTCGCGGATGAAGCCGACGAAGGCGCAGTCCAGCTCCTGCCCGTAGAGATCGCCCTTGAAGTCGAACAGGAAGATTTCCAGCAGCGGGGCACCGTTGTCGAAGGTCGGGCGGCGGCCGAAGCTGGCCACCCCGTTCAGCCGCACCTGGTCCTTTCCTTGGCCGCGGCCGACCCGCACCGCATAGATGCCGTGCTTCAGCCCGCAATTGGCGTCCAGGCGGATATTGGCGGTGGGATAACCGAGGTCGCGGCCGCGCTTCTCGCCATGGATCACCTCGCCGGTGACGAACCAGGGCGCGCCCAGCATGGTGGTGGCCTCGTCGAGCTGGCCTTCGGCGAGGGCGACCCGGATGGCGCTGGAGGACACCGGCCGCTCGTCGATGTCGACATGCGCCTGCACGTCGACCTCGATGCCGAGCCGGGGCGCCTCGTTGACCAGAAGACTGGGCGAGCCGACCCGTCCCTTGCCGAAATGGAAGTCGTAGCCGACCGCGATTCCGCTGACGCCGAGCCGTCCGATCAGGTCATGGTGAATGAAATCTTGCGCACTGGTTCCGGCGCGGGCCTTGTCGAAGGTCATGACCACGGCGCCGGCGAGCCCGGTGCCGGCCAGAAGCCGCAGCTTGGCCCGTTCGTCCGTCAGGCGGAATTGCGGGGTGTTGGGGCTGAAAAAACGCCGTGGATGGGGCTCGAAAGTCAGCGCCAGCGCAGGGCGGCCATGCGCCCGGCCCATTTCCAGGGCCGCAGCGATCACGGCGCGGTGGCCGAGATGAACCCCGTCGAAATTGCCCATGGCCACCACGGCGCCCCTTGGAATGGCGGTGGCCGGCGTGGTGTCGCGAATAACGTTAAAATGCGGGGCCATCAGGGGAATTCTCGAACCGGCGGGACCGGCCGGGACCGTGGCGCGACCCGCCCGGCGAAGTCAAGCGGGGGGCCAACCTGTGCCGAACCCAATTTCAGTTCTTCGGGGCCGCCCCCAATTAACGCGCTGTTTAACGCCTTGGTGCTAGTCCTTGAACGTGGAACTGCCGGGCTCCGGCCTGGCAGGTCCGATCCTAGTATTCCTGTTATGCGTTGGGGGAGTCGAGATGGCGGTTGATTTGTCGATGCCGGTTCTGGTGGTGGATGACTACAGCACCATGATCCGTATCATCAGGAATCTGCTGAAGCAGCTTGGCTTCGAGAATATCGACGATGCCAGCGACGGTTCGGCAGCGCTGAACAAGATGCGCGGCAAGAAGTACGGGCTCGTGATCTCCGATTGGAACATGGAGCCGATGACGGGCTACGACCTGCTGCGCGAAGTGCGCGCGGATCCGAACCTCGCCACCACGCCCTTCATCATGATCACGGCGGAATCCAAGACCGAGAACGTGATCGCGGCCAAGAAGGCCGGCGTGAACAATTACATCGTCAAGCCGTTCAATGCGGCGACGCTGAAGACCAAGATCGAGGCGGTCTTCCCGGACATGGCGAGCGCGTAAGCCGCTTTCGAAGCTATCCGCCGAATTTGGAAGGCCCGGGCACGTCCCGGGCTTTCTGCGTTTGGCCCGTCCGGGCGCGCTTCACGCGCGGAATGACAGAAGTCGGGCCGTCACCACTTCAATTCGCGCATCAGCGCCTTCGGCGGGTGGCCGAACAATTCCATCACCGACGTCGGATCGAGCTGGTCGAGCCCCTCGAACTCCTCGGCATGGATGCCGCGGGTCACGAACAGGCAGTCGATGCCGAATTCGCGCGCGCCGGTCAGGTCGGTGCGGACGGAATCGCCGATCGCCAGCACCTTTTTCCGGTCGATCTGGTGGCCCTGGCGCTCACCGGCGAGCGCCATGGCGCGCTCGTAGATCGGCCGGTGCGGCTTGCCGTAGAAGATGACCTCGCCGCCGAGCTCGCGATAGAGCTCCGCGATGGCGCCGGCGCAGTAGATCAGCCGGTCGCCGCGCTCCACCACGATGTCGGGGTTGGCGCAGACCAGCGTCAGCTTGCGCTCGCGCGCCTTCAGCATCATGCCGCGATAGTCTTCCGCCGTCTCGGTCTCGTCGTCATAGAGGCCGGTGCAGACGATGTAGTCGGCTTCCTCGAGCGGGGCGGTCTTCGCATCGAGGCCGCGATAGATCGAATTGTCGCGCTCGGGGCCGAGCCAGAACATCTTGCGGCCGGGATGTTCGGCGACATAGAGCCGCGTCAAATCGCCCGATGAGACGATTGCGTCATAGGTCTCGTCGGCGACGCCGAGCTTGCGCAATTGCCGCTGCACGCTGTCGGCCGGGCGCGGCGCGTTGGTGATCAGGATCACCGTACCGCCGCGGCTGCGATAGGTGTGCAGCGCCTCGCAGGCTTCGGGGAAGGATTCGAGGCCGTTGTGAACGACGCCCCAGATGTCGCTGAGCACGACATCCACACCGCCCACGAGCTCGCGCAGGCTTTCGGCAAAATGCAGCGTGGTCATGGTGCGGAGCGCCGATCAGATGCGGCGCGCGAGCGCGGCGTTGCCGGTGATGCGTTGGGCCGGAGGGGCGGCTGACGTCGCGCCGGATGTCGTGCCAGATGTGGTGCCTTGGCTGGGGGAAGCGGAGCCATTGGATCCCTGAATGTCCTGCGCCTGGTTCGGCGAGGCCCCGCCGGTAGCAGATGCCCCCTCCGGCCGCAATGGCCGGGGCGGCGCGAACAGGAACCCCTGGCCGAACCGCACGTCGTAATCGAGCAGATCGACCACGGCGCGCTCGCCTTCGATCCGCTCGGCGATCAGGTCGATGCCGAAGCGGCCGAGCAGGTCGGAGAGATCGGAGGGGTGGATGTCCGAGGCCGAGGCCTGTTTGGGGTCGAGCAGCAGGGCGGCGGGAACCTTGATGAAGCGCACGCCGCGGTCGGCCAGCTCGCGCGGCTCGATCCTGAGGTCGGTGACATGGTCGATCGAGAAGCGGAAACCGCGCTGGGCGAGCGCGGCGAGATTCTCGGTCTCGGCCGGCCCGAGATTGCGGAACGTCGCCTGCTTGAATTCCAGCACCAGCGAGGGTGCCAGCGCGCGGTTGGCTTCGAGGAAGTCGAGGCATTGCGCGAAGGTGGTGGAATTGCCGAGCGTGGACGCCGCGACGTTGCAGAACACGCCGACGTCCTTGTTGCGCACCATCAGGCGGCGCAGCACCTGCACACAGCGCAGCATCACCATGTTGTCGATGCGCCCGATCAGGCCGGACGCCTCCGCGATGCTGATGAACTCCTCGGCGGCGATCAGCTGGTCGCGCTCGTCGCGCAGGCGCGTCACAGCCTCGTAGAACCGCACCTTGCGCTGCGGCAACGTCACCATCGGCTGCAGGAAGATGTCGATGCGGTTCTCGTCGATGGCATTGCGCAGCGTCGCCAGCAATTGAGTCTGGTTGCGTCCGGCGGCCGTCTGAACCGGCATGGCGATCTGGCCCTGGACCGGCGGCACGGGCCGCGGCTGCGCCACCGGCGGCGGGGGCGCCGCGGGAAGTGGAGGAGGGGCGACGGGCTGTTCCTCGAACGTCGCAGCCAGATCGATCGGCGCTTCCGGCTCGGACTTGAGCTCAGACCTGGCGACCTGGGCAGGAGCCGGCGCGGCGCCGGCCAGCAGATCCTCATGGGTCGATACGGTGGTCGCGAGCTGGCGGACCAGTCCGCCGAGCTCGTTGATCTCGCCGACCACGGACTGGATGCGGTCGGAGTTGGTCGAGTTGGACGAGGCGATGCGTCCCTCGATCGCAGCCAGCCGGCGGCCGAACTCGGCCACCTGGCGGGCGAGGTCGGCGGTACCGCGCGACAGGTCGGCAATCTGGCCGCCGACGTCGCTGCGGTCGCGCAGCCGCATGGAGACCGCATTGTAGAGGATCAGGAAGGTCAGCACGGTCAGCGCCACGATCGCGGATTCGGTTCCGCTGATGCCGGCGACGGCGTAGAGGACAAGCCCGAGCGAGGCCGCGACCAGAACCATGCAGAAGGCGATGAAGATCGTCGAAATGCGAATCATGCCGCGCGTTACGCCTCAAGAGCTGACAGCCTCACCCGGGAAAACACGGGCCTCTGTGCGATCCCGTCTCGCCTCGTGCTTCCCCAGGCAGCACGACCTTAACATCATTGTTGATTCGAGGGGATAGCGCCTCGCGCCTGCAGGTCGGCGCGGCGTCAAGACGGCGCGGCGGCGCCGACGGTGTCGGCCGAGACGGCCTCGCGGGTGCCGAGCGGCCTGGGTGGCCCTTCGGTCGTGTCCTTCAGCGTCTGCCGTTCGATCTCCGAATTCAGCTCGGCGCCGAACATGATGACGATCGCCGACATCCACATCCACGTCATCAGGCCGATCGCTGCGCCAAGCGAGCCGTAGGTCGCATTGTAGTTGGCGAAAGCTGAGAGATACCACGACAGCAGCGACGAACCGGCGATCCAGAGGACGGCGGCGGCTAGCGCGCCGAGGCTCAGCCATTGCCAGCGCGGCGCGTCGCGGCTGGGGGCGAAGCGGTAGAGCACGGCGAGCGCCATGAGCAGGATGAAGAACAGCAGCGGCCATCGCGCCAGCGCCGCGATCAGCTTGCTTTCGGGCGCCATGCCGAGATGATCGAGTGCGAGCGGAAAGGCGACGACGGCCGCCACCATCAGCAGCAGCGCCACGATGCCGCCGACCGTGAAGGCCAATGACACCATGTTGAGCTTGATGAAGCTGCGCTTCTCGCGCTCCTCATAGGCGACGTTGAGCGCGTCGAAGATCGCCTTGACGCCGGCATTGGCACTCCAGACCGCAAGGACGAGGCCGAACAGGAAGGTGACACCGAGGGTGGTATTGCCGTTCGAGACCACGCGCGCGACCTGGTCCTCGACGATCTGGAACGAGCCTTGCGGCAGCATGGTCGCCAGCGTCTGCAGATTGGCGCTGATCGTCGCGGGATCGGCGAACAGGCCATAGGACGAAACCAGCGCCGTGACCGCCGGAAAGATCGCGAGCAGTCCGAAGAACACGACGCCGCCAGCTGTCGCGAGCAGGCGATCGTCATCGATACGCTGATAGGTGCGCCAGAAGATATCCTTCCAGCCCGCCCAGGGGATCGCGAACGGGCTCTTGGCGCGGCGGCCATGGCCGGGCTGTCCTGACGCACGCGGCGGGCTCGTTTCCGGTGAGTTCGCCTCGGCGTTGCGGTGGTCTTGCGGTGGGCCCGATCGGGTCAAGCCGGTGTCCTGGAAGTAGCGCTCCGCCGTCAGCACGAAGACGGCGGTCGCTGCCACCAGCAGCCAGGAATCGATCTGTTCGGAGCGCCGCACCAGCATCAAGCATCCAATCGATGGCCGTGACGCCTGCGTCGCGCCGCCGTGAATCCCGCCAGTCCGATCGCCGCGAGCATCAGGCCCAGCTGCACGGGTCGGTTGGTGCGCGCTGGCGAAGCTCTTGCGCCATGGCGGCGCTCGCCCGGGGCGAGCGGCGCAAGGGGAATTGCGGTCGCGACTTCCTTCACCGCCTCCTTGACCGTCCCGCGCGGAATCCGCGGGGTCGCGATGGCAACGCGCAAACGGCTGGTGAGTGGCACGATCGGCCGGGCTTTGCGCTTCATCTGCGCCATCGCCACGCCGGCGCAGATCGCCGCCAGCACCAGCAGCACCGCACCGACGGCACCAAAGCCCCAGAACTGCCCGTAGCTGATGGCGACCCAGCGATACAGCGCCATCAAGCCGACGAAGAAGGCTGCGACAACGAACAGGCCCGCGACCGCAAACAGCCCGCCGGCCACCGCGTAAGACGTCACTTTGCCCGTGGCCTGGCTGGTCTGGTCACGCAGATAGGATTGAGCGGCACGTTTGACGTGATTGAGCTTCAGCGCCATGCCGGCGCGCAGCAATTCGCCCGATGGCGCGAGCATGCGGACATCCTCCGAGAGCGAGAAAATTCGTTCGCGGGATGAACGTGGCGGAAATTGACTTGTTCCGCCGGAGCGGCAGGTCCGCGACGGATCAGGTCAGATCGGCGGCCGAGATCCAGAACACCTCGCCCTCGGAATCCTCGGTGTCGAGCCAGAGCAGCGGCAGTTCCGGGAAGGCCTCGTCGACGAGGTCCCGGCCGCGGCCGATCTCGCAGATCAGCCCGCCATCTGCTGTCAAATGATCGGGCGCCTCGCGCAGGATGCGGCGCACCACGTCCAGACCGTCGGCGCCGCCGTCGAAGGCGAGCTTGGGCTCGGCCCGGCATTCCGGTGGCAGCCCGGCCATGCCTTCGGCGTCGACATAGGGCGGGTTGGTGATGATCAAATCGTAGCGCGCATCGCCCAGCGGGGCGAACAGATCGCCGCGATGCAGCGTGATCCGCTCATCGAGCCCGTAGTCGTCGACATTGCGCCTGGCCACCTCGATCGCGCCCTTGGAGATGTCGACGGCATCGATCGCCGCATTCGGGAAATGATGCGCGGCGAGGATCGCAAGACATCCCGATCCCGTGCAGAGATCGAGCACGCGCTCGACCGCATTGGGATCGTCGATCAGTGCGCCCGCGCCTTCCTCGCCACCGAAATGCGACTCCAGGAGCTCGCCGATGAAGGAGCGCGGAACGATGACGCGCTCGTCGACATAGAAGGGCAGGCCGCGCATGTAGACCTTGTTGACGAGGTAGGCGGCCGGCTTGCGCGTGGAGACGCGTTGATGGACGAGATCGAGGATGGTCTTGCCTTCCGCGATCGTGACGCGCGAATGGGCAAAGCCCTCGAACTGGTCGGGATTGAGGTGCAGGGCCTCGCAGACCAGAAACGCCGCTTCCGCGACCGGGTCGGTCGTGCCATGAGCGAAGGCGAGCCTGGCTTCAACGAAGCGGCTCACCGCATAGCGCACGAAATCGAGCAGCGTGAGAAGCTCGCCGGGCCCGACCTTGGCAAGCCTGGGTGCGGCGCGGCCGCGCGCGGTCTTTTTGGATGCTCGTGCCATCAGGATTTGGTCCAGCGTGCGGCGGCCTCGTCGTCACGGGCGTGGGCTTCGACCCAGCCGGTGCCGGTGGCGCTTTCTTCCTTCTTCCAGAACGGGGCGCTGGCCTTGAGGTAATCCATCAGGAACTCGGCCGCTTGGAATGCGGCCTGGCGGTGCTGCGACGCCGTCAGCACCAGCACGATGTTATCACCCGGCATGAAGCGGCCGACGCGATGGATCACGGTGACGCCGTTGAGCGGCCAGCGCGAGATGGCTTCGTCGGCATGACGCCTGATCTCTGCCTCGGCCATCCCGGGATAATGCTCGAGCGTGAGCGCGGCGACCCTGGCGCTGTCGTCGTCCGCGCGGCAGATGCCGGAAAAGCTGACGACGGCACCGATGTCGGTGCGGCTCCTGGTCAGGACCGCGATCTCCCGGGCGATATCGAAATCGTCTTCCTGGATGCGGATGGCGACGGGGCAGCTGGTGACAGGGGAGGTCATGGCCTAGCCGCCGGTCATCGGCGGGAAGAACGCGATCTCGCGGGCGCCGGCGATCGCGGCATCCGATTTGACATGGGCGTGGTCGATCGCGGTGCGGATCACCTTCGGCTTCTCGAACGCGTAGGCATAGGCCTCGCTCCGGCTGGACAGCCAGGCGATCAGCTCCTCGACGGTGCGCACGGTCGCAGGCGGCTCGATGGTCTCCTCCGCCTTGCCGACGCGCTCGCGCACCCAGGCAAAATACTTCACCTTCATCCCTCGTCCTCCTTGATGAGGTGATGGATGCCGGCACGGAAGTAATCATAGCCGGTGTAGATCGTCACGATCGCCGAAGCCCAGAGCAGCGCGAGGCCGATCATCGAGACCACGGGCACCACTTCGTCGCCGGCAGGGCCCGCGAGCAGGAACCCGATCGCAACGAGCTGGACCGTGGTCTTCCATTTCGCCAGCTTGGTCACGGGCACGCTGACGCGGAGCGCGGCGAGGTATTCGCGCAGGCCCGAGACCAGGATCTCGCGGCACAGGATCACGATGGCGGCCCACAGCGACCAGCCGTGGATGATGCCGTCGGCGGCCAGCATCAAAAGGCAGGAGGCGACCAGCAGCTTGTCGGCGATCGGATCGAGCATCCGGCCGAAGGCCGATTGCTGATTCCAGATACGCGCGTAATAGCCATCGAGGTAATCGGTGACCGCGGCGGCGATGAAGATGGCGACGGCGACCCAGCGCAGCCAGAGCGGCTGATCCAAAATCGACTGCGCATAGATACACCCGATCACGACCGGGATCGCGGCGATCCGGCCATAGGTCAGGATGTTCGGGAGGGACATCGCGCGGCTGGTGGTCCCTCGTGTCGTGGCGATGTTCATTCGTCCTACCAATACCGCTGTGGCCCGAAGGTCAACCGTTCCGCTCCCCCAGATGGGGTGCGGGATACGACGACCATATGACCGCAGCCCCCTTTAGTTCATCCCGGCTGGGGATGGAAATACTCGAAAATCCGGCGGGCGCTTTCGGCGCTCACCCCCGGAACCTTGCCGAGATCGGCGATCGAGGCGCGTTCGATCTCCTTCAGGGTCCCGAAATGATGCAGCAAGGCACGTTTGCGTGACGGGCCGATGCCCGGAATCTCCTGCAGACCGGCCTCGCGGATGTCCTTCTTGCGCAGCTTGCGGTGCGAGCCGATGACGAAGCGGTGGGCCTCGTCGCGCAGGCGCTGGATGAAATAGAGCACGGGGTCGCGCGGCTCCAGCTTGATGGCCTCGCGTTCCGGCATGAACAGGGTCTCGCGGCCGGCATCCCGGTCCGGCCCCTTGGCGACCGACATCAGCGACACCTGGGTCAGGCCGAGACTGGCGAAGATCTCCCTGACAGCGTTGAGCTGGCCGCGGCCGCCGTCGATGATGACGAGATCGGGCCATTGCGGGAAGTCGTCGTCCTTGGTCTTGGTGCCGGCGTCCTCGGGCGGATTGATCAAGCGCTTGAAGCGGCGCTCCAGCACCTCGCGCATCATGGCGAAGTCGTCGCCCGGCGTGATCCCTTCCGACTTGATGTTGAACTTGCGATACTGGTTCTTCACGAAGCCGTCGGGGCCGGCGACGATCATGGCGCCGACCGCATTGGTGCCCTGGATGTGGCTGTTGTCGTAGACCTCGATGCGCTTGGGCGCATGCGGCAGGCTCAGCGTCGTGGCCATGGCCTCCAGCAGCCGGCTTTGCGTGGCGGTATCGGCGAGCTTGCGGCCGAGCGCCTCGCGCGCATTGGTCAAGGCGTGAGCGACCAGCTCCTTCTTCTCGCCGCGCTTGGGCGCGGTGACCTCGACCTTGTGGCCGGCCTTGATCGCCAGCGCATTGGCGAGCAGCTCGCTTTCCTCGATCTCGTGCGAGAGCAGGATGACCTTCGGCGGCGGCTTGTCGTCGTAGAACTGGGCGAGGAACGAGCCGAGCACCTCTTCCGGGGTGAACGACTTCTCCGCGCGCGGGAAATAGGCGCGGTTGCCCCAGTTCTGGCCGGTGCGGAAGAAGAACACCTCGACGCAGAAGAAGCCGCCCTCCTGGTGGACGGCGAACACGTCGGCTTCCTCCACGGTGCGCGGATTGATGCCCTGCTGCGACTGGATCGCCGACAGCGCTGCGAGGCGGTCGCGGTAGAGCGCGGCGCGCTCGAACTCGAGCTCACCCGCCGCCTTCTCCATCTCGCCGGCGAGCTCCTGCTTCACCGCGTGGCTCTTGCCGGACAGGAAGTCGCTGGCCTCGCGCACCAGCGTCGTGTAGCCGCCGAAGTCGATCTCGCGGGTGCAGGGGCCGGCGCAACGGCGGATCTGGTAGAGCAGGCAGGGCCGGGTGCGGCTCTCGAAGAAGGAATCGGTGCAGGAGCGGATCAGGAACGCGCGCTGCAGGGCCGTGATGGTGCGGTTGACCGCGCCGGCGGAGGCGAACGGGCCGAAATAGCGCCCGGGCCGGCTCTGCGCGCCGCGATGCTTGAGGATCTGCGGCGCCCAATGGTCGCCGGTGATCAGGATGTAGGGAAACGATTTGTCGTCGCGCAGCTGCACGTTGAAGCGTGGCCGCAGCTGCTTGATGAGGTTGGCTTCCAGCAGCAGCGCTTCCGTCTCGGTGTTGGTCGAGACGATCTCCACCGTCACGGTGGCGGCGATCATGCGCAGGATGCGGGCGGGCAGCGGCGCGCTTTGCCGGGCGTAGCTGGACAGGCGCTTTTTGACGTTCTTGGCCTTGCCGACATAGAGCACGTCGGCATTGGCGCTGAGCATGCGATAGACGCCGGGCGAGGTCGGGGCGAGCCGGACCGCGCGCTCGATCGCCTCATGGCCGGTCGCCAGCGGCTCCTCGCCGACCGCGCCGCTCTCCTCCAGGATGTCGGGCAGCCGCGCATCGTCCTCGTCCTCGCCAGCGGGGGCGGCGGGATCGACGTCCGGCGCTGCCAACGCCTCGGGGGGCACGTCGCTCGCGATCGTCCGCGGCGATTTCCGCGCGCGGTCGTCCGGATCGTCGGTGGAATCGTGAACCATGGGACAAATTTAGGCGCTGGGGGGGCCGATTTGAAGTTCCGGCGATGCGGCGCACACAGGATGGCGGCGCAGTTCCCGGTAACGCTTGCTTAAGCCTGTTAACAGCGCGGTAACCCCGCTTAACAGCCCTTTAACTTAAAACTCTCGATAAATCTTACGCGAAAAAGTGGTGGTTCCGTAACCATGCGGTTTTGCCTCGCGCGGCGGCGCAGGCATCGCGGGGACGGCAGTTGCGTTGGAGTTGAGTGATGAAGAGGCTCGTTGTGGGCGCGGCCGCGTTGGTCGCAGCCGGCTGGACAGCTTCGGCAGAGGCCGCCGATCTCGGTTACGGGCAGCGTGCCCCCTACACCGTCAACCAGCCGCTCAATGCATATAGCTGGGCCGGCCCCTATCTCGGCGGCAACATCGGCTACGAATGGGGCTCGGTCGACAACAATCCCTCAAAACCCTCGGGCTTCGTCGGCGGCGTGCAGGCCGGATACAATTTCCAGAACGGCCCGTTTGTGTTCGGCGTCGAAGGCGACATCCAGGCCGCCGGGGCCGACGATACCTTCGCGCCGTGGAAGTTCTCCAATCCGTGGTTCGGCACCCTGCGCGGCCGCGCCGGCTATGCCTTCAACAACGTGCTGTTCTACGGCACCGCGGGCCTCGCCTTCGGTGAGCTGCGCGCGCAGACCTTCGGCTGGTCGGAATCGCACACGACCGCGGGCTGGACCATCGGCGCGGGTGCGGAAGTGGGCCTCGCTCCGAACTGGAGCGCCAAGCTGGAATATCTCTACATCGATCTGTCGACGAGTCAGTTCGCAATTACGGGCGTGTCAAACGGCTACAGCGCCAGCGTCGTGCGCGCAGGCGTGAACTATCGCTTCTGATAGCTGAAGAAGAAAATACCGGACAACAACCTCCCGGCCGCGTGCGGCCGGGATTTTTTTGCGCCGAATATTGCGCCAGGCGTGGTGCGTCGGGCCCGCTAGGAGAGGATCACCAGGTTGACCGCCTTCGGTCCCTTCCCCTTCTTGTCCGGTTCGACTTCGAAAGTAATGCGCTGTCCTTCGGCAAGGTCCTTCAGTCCGGCCCGCTCCACAGCTGTAATATGCACGAAGACGTCGCGGCCGCCGTCGTCAGGCTTGATGAAACCGTAGCCGCGTTCGCCGTTGAAAAACTTAACCGTTCCCGTCATGGCCATCGGGAAACTCCCCCTCATTGCTCCTCCGTCGCGGCGCAGACGCACGTCGCGACATGACCGGGCATCACGGAGCCCGGGAGAGCTGGCCATCCTTGGGCGGACCGCTGGCGGTCCGGCCGGATCTTTCTTAGGCCTTCACTCCGCCGCAACCATTCGCGGAAGCGGAACGTAAAGCCAGTCACGGAAACAGCATAATACGGTTCTCTGCAGATTGACTACCGCTCCTGCATATTTTTCCCAAGAATGCCGGAGTGTTACGGCTTCTTGGCTTTAAGGCTTGGGCACTTCCAATCGGAATCTGGCAGCACCGCCCTGGCCGAGCGGCATTTCCAGCTCGGGCAGGATCGTCTTGAGTTCGCCCTGCAGCGTGTAGGGCGGATTGACGATCAGAAGCCCGGTGGAGGCCAGCGCCCCGCCTTCGAGCTGGGGGGCGACGCTGAACTCGAGACGCAGACATTTTCCCGGTGGTTTTGCTGCAGCTGCGAGCCGCGCCACGGTCTGGGCCAGCATGTCGGTGGCGCGCCGGCTCTTGGCCGGATACCAGATGAGATAGATGCCGGTCGGCCATTTCTGGAACGCCGTGGCGAAGGCTTCGCCCAGCCGTTCGAACTCGTCCTTTGCCTCGAACGGCGGATCGATCAGCACGAGGCCGCGCCGCTCCTTTGGCGGCACGAAGGCCGGCAGTGCCACCCAGCCGTCGAGATCGACCACGCGGGCCTGCTCGTCGCGGCGCAGCACGGCGATCAGCGCCTTCCGCGCCTTCGGCTCGAGCTCGCAGGCGACGAGCCGATCCTGCGGCCTGAGCAGGCCGCGCGCGATCAGCGGCGAGCCCGGATAGGCCTTGAGCTCTCCCTTCGGATTGAAGGCGCGGACGATGTCGAGATAGGGCTTGGCCAGAGCGGCGCTCTCGTTCGACAGGCGGGCCTGCATCAGCCGCGCGATGCCGGTCAGCCATTCGCCGCTCCGGCGCGCCTCGTCGCTGTCGAGATCGTAGAGGCCGGCCCCGGCATGGGTGTCGATGACGCGGAACGCCCCCGGCTTGTCCTGCAGATAGGTGATGATGCGCGCCAGCACGATGTGCTTGATGACATCGGCGAAGTTGCCGGCGTGGAAGGCGTGGCGGTAGTTCATGGGGATAGGACTACGCCACGTGATGGCTTGAGCAAAGAGGCACGATCGCGTGTCCCGGACGCGGTGCAGCGTGTAACGCTGCGCCGCTGCGCCGGGACCCAGGGGCCGCAGATTCCCGTGCAACATGGGCCCCGGCTCCGCAGCGCATCGTCAAAGAGACGCTGCGCTGCGTCCGGGGCACGAGCATTTGCTCTAGCCGCCCCGAATCGGCGGCATCGTCACCTGGTCGCGGCGGCAGGCGCGGCGGTCAGTTTCCTCGCAGGCGCGGAATTGCAGGTCCTTGCTGAGGCAGATGCGAACCTCGGAGAGCCTGGTCCGGTTGCAGGTGACCGAGACGGCGGCACTGCTCAGCCCCGGATTGGCCTTGATGAAGGCTTCCTCGACCTCCGTGGGCGCCACGGTCTTGGCCTGCGACAGATCGAGATATTCGGCCGGGATCTTGATCGCAGCGCGCGCTTTGCGGATCGTCTCGAAATAGCCGCGGCCTTCGAGGCCTGAGCACGTGCCGTGCTTGTCCCATTCGTTGAAGATCAGGCCGGGCACCGGCATCAGATCGAGCATCGAGGAGACGATGTTGCGGTTCAGCCGCGGCGCGGGCCGCTGGCAATATTCCGGGAAGCCGTTCTCATATTGCGGCCACAGCCCGTGGACGACGAAGGCGTAGGGCCGTCCGCTGCACTGGATCTGGGAGCGGCCGCCACGCTCGGCCGCCTCCTCGCAGAACGAGGGCGACCACGACAGCGACAGCACATAGAAGTCGAATTCGCCCGGCGCGTTCTGCCGCTTGTCCTGGGCCTTTGCGTCCCCGGCGAACGCGGCGAGGCCCGCGGCAAGGATCAGGGACAGGGCCAGCGAGATCACGAGGCGGGAGAACGAATGCAATCTGGAATGAAACATGGCGACGCCCCTCAACTAGACTGTGCAGGAAAGCCTAGCAGGCAGTGAGAACATTTCAAGAACAAAATTCAGGCGACCGTCGCCGGCCCGCCTGACAAACCCGAATCAGGGCGCTCTGAATTAGGGTTTGGCGGCGCGGCAGGCCGGGTTGTAGGCCCAGTTGCGGTCGAGGCCGACCACGCACCATTCGACGCCGTTGCCGTAGCCGGCGAAGCCGCCATCCTCGATGAGCGAGAAATGCACCTTGCGCACCTTGCCGTCATTGAGCAGGGCATCAGCGCTGCAATAGCGGCGCGGAATGTTGTCGGACTGCCAGGGCCGGAACGCGGTCTCGCGCACCGCGGAGAAACCGGTGATCTTCAACGAGGAATTCCAGAACGTGCTTTCCTTTTCCCAGAACTGGGTGGCGATCGTCGGCAGCGCCCTGTCACAATCGGCGACAGCCCCGTCGTAGCGCGGCCCGCTCAGCCAGAAGTTCATTTCCAGCGGGTTGGCGGCCCTGACCTCACTGAGCGACATCGCTCCGAACAAGAGGCCGAGCACGGCGGCATAGCGGAGCGATTTCGGGGAGGGGGCGCGCATGTTCAATCCGGACGGCTAAAGTCTTGCGAAGGTCGGACGGTGCCGCGAAGGCCGGGGGAGGTCAAGTGCAGCGCGGCAACACTTCGCCAGGAGTTGACCACAACGTCGCGATCGGCAGGGCTTCGGTTCTTTTCACTTCGAGTCTGGCACCGTAAACTGGCGGCCAGCCAATTGGAGTGACGGGAATGCGAATCATTGCGGCCGCGGGCCTTCTTGCCAGCCTGGTTGTCTCGGGTGTGATGGCGAGCCAGTCGGCGCGCGCCGACTACGTCCCGCCGTTCAAGGGCAATGACACCGGTGGCATCATCGCCTATTCGATGGCCACCCAGGTCGATGCCCGGCAGGTCGCGGTCGATCACTGCGCGCGCTACGGCAAGGTGGTCAAATTCCTCGCCGTGCAGGCCTATGAGGGCGGCTACATCTCGTTCTCCTGCCGCTGGGTGCCCTATGGCGCCGCCGTGCAGCCGATCCGCACGCTCTACTGAGGCGTTGTCGTAACGCCGCAATCTCAGCCGGGAGCTTCTCGCATGACGCGCAAACTCGCTTTGCTCGGCTCGACGCTTTGCCTCGTGGTGTCGGCGGGCAGCGCCAGCGCCGACGATCTGCCGGTGCGCAAGGCCGGTCTCTGGGAAATGAAGATGGTCCGCACCGGCGGGCCGGTGCCCGAGATGACCATGCAACACTGCACCGATGAGACCGTCGACAAGGAGATGAACAACAACGTCTCCCCGATGGCCAAGCAGATCTGCTCCAAGCAGGACATCAGGAAGACCGCGACCGGCTATGTCAGCGATTCCGAGTGCAGCGTCGCCGGCATCAGCACGACCTCGCATGCCGAGATCACGGGCGATTTCAATTCGGCCTACACGGTGAAGACCACCTCGCACGCGCAGGGCGGCGCCGCAGGTGCCGCGGGCCGCGACACCTCGATGACACTCGAAGCGAAATGGCTCGGCGCCTGCAAGCCGGAGCAGAAGCCCGGCGACATCGTGATGCCCGGCGGCTTCAAGATGAACGTGCGCGACATGGACAAGCTGAAGGCGTTGCTGCCGAAGTAGGTTTCTTCCCTCTCCCCTTGCGGGAGAGGGTGGCTCGCCGCAAAGCGGCGAGACGGGTGTGGGTCTCTCTCCACGAATTCAAATGAGGGCTGAACGCGCGGAGAGATACCCCTCATCCGGCGCTTTGCGCCACCTTCTCCCGCAAGGGGAGAAGCAAGAAGCCAGCTACACCGGTATCCGCACGCTCGCCCGCAATCCTCCCATCGGGCTGTCGCCGAGGGTGATGTCGCCGCCATGGGAGCGGGCGATGTCGCGGGCGATGGCAAGGCCAAGGCCGGTGCCGCCTTCATCCTGGTTGCGGGCGTTGTCCAGCCGCAGGAACGGTTTGAACACTTCCTCGCGCAAATGCATGGGAATGCCGGGGCCGTCGTCGTCGACCGTCACGGTCAAATAACGGTGATCGCGCTGGCCGGTGATGGCGATGTTCTTGCCGTAACGCGCCGCGTTGGTGACGAGGTTGGCGAGGCAGCGCTTGAACGAGGCCGGCTTCACCGTCACCACGGGCAGGCCGTGGAAGGCGACGGTCGCGGTATGGCCATGGCGCTCGGCATCGCCGCGCAGCTCCTCGAGCGCCTGGGCCATGTCGGTCGGCTGCGACTGCTCACCGGAATCGCCGCGCGCGAAGGCGAGGTAATCCTCCAGCATCATCGACATCTCGTCGACGTCCTTGCGCATGCCTTCGAGCTCGGGGCTGTCACCGATCAGCGCCAGCTCGAGCTTGAAGCGGGTCAGGATGGTGCGCAGGTCGTGGCTGACGCCGGCGAGCATCGCAGTGCGCTGCTCCATCGTGCGCTCGATGCGCGACTTCATCTCGAGGAAGGCAATCGAGGCGCGCCGCACCTCGCGCGCGCCGCGCGGGCGGAAGTTCGGCGCTTCGCGGCCTTTGCCGAAGCTTTCCGCGGCGTCCGCAAGCCGCAGGATCGGCTTGATCTGGTTGCGCAGGAACAGCACCGCGACGATCAGGAGGATCGACGACGTGCCGACCATCCAGAACAGGAAGATCTCGGAGTTCGAGGCATAGGCGGCGCTGCGCTGCGCGAACACGCGCATCACGGCATCGTCGAGCTGGATGCGGATCTCGACGAGGTTGGAGCGGCCGACCGTGTCGATCCAGAACGAGCGCCCGATCTGGCGGCCGAGCTGCACCGACAGCGTCTGGTCGAGCAGCGAGAAGAACGGCTTCGGTCCAGGCGGCGGCATGTCGCCGGCGGGCAGGAAGTCGACGACGAGGCCGAGGCGCTGCTGCGCGATGCGGCGGATCTGCTCGCGATCCTTATCCTGCGGATAGCCCTTGTAGACGTCGATCAGCGCGGCGATGTCCTGCACCACCGCGGCCGACAGGCGGCGCGTTACCGTGTTCCAGTGCCGCTCCATGAACACGAAGGCGACGACCGATTGCAGGATCACCATCGGCACGATCATGATGAGGAGCGCGCGGGCGTAGAGGCCGGTCGGCATCCAGCCCTTGAACGCGTTGCCCATCCAGCCATTGACGGCGGAGACGCGGCCGGCGGCGCTCTTCAGAAGCGTCAGGCCGGTATCGATCGTGCTCATCTGGCGCGCTTCACTTGCGTTATGGCGAGGCCACCAGCCGGTAGCCGATGCCGCGCACCGCCTGGAGGAACAGCGGATTGGCGGGGTCGGTCTCGATCTTGCGCCGGAGGCGGTTGATCTGCACGTCCACGGCGCGCTCGTTGACGCTGCCGTTGCCGGTCAGCGCGCTGCGCGGCACGGTCTCGCCCGGCGTCTCCGAGAGAATGCGCAGCATCTCCCGCTCGCGGTCGGTGAGGTGGATGACCTCCTCGCCCTGGCGCAGCTCGCCGCGATCGAGATGGTAGATGTAGGGACCGAAGACGATCTTCTCGACCGTCGCGGCCTGCGGCGGCGGCGCGGCGCGCTTGAGGATGTTGTTGATGCGCAGCGCCAGCTCGCGCGGCTCGAACGGCTTTGCCACGTAATCGTCGGCGCCGATCTGCAGGCCTTCGATGCGCGCCTCCGCCTCGTGCCGCGCCGTCAGCATCACGATCGGCACCGAGGAGGAGGTGCGGATGAAACGCGCGAGATCGAAGCCGGTCTCGCCGGGCATCATCACGTCGAGGATCAGCAGGTCGAAATGCAGACCCAGCAATTTCGAGCGCGCATCGCCGGCGCTCGCGGCAGTGGTGACGCGGTAGCCTTCGGCCGCGAGGAAGCGCGAGAGCAGATCGCGGATGCGGCGGTCGTCGTCGACCAGCAGCAGATGCGGCGCGTCATCGGCGGGGCGGGCCGGCGGGCGGGCGAGCGTGGCAGCGAGCGGCACGGTCACTCCTTGGTGTCTTGATTGACGGAAGCGAAGATCGTCTCGAGCACCTTGTCGGGATCGTCGCGGTCGATCATCGCGCGCAGGAAGCGCTTCACGGTCTCGGCATCCTGCGGGCTCATCTCGGCGAGAGCCTTGGTGATGCGCGTGGTCTGCAGGCCCGCGAGCTTCTGCACCAGCGCCTCGCCCTTCGGCGTTGCGTAGAGCAGGCGCTGGCGGCGGTCATTGTCGCCGGTCTTCTGCACGATATAGCCCTCGTCCAGGAGCTGCTTGAGCACGCGGCCGAGCGACTGCTTGGTGATGCGCAGGACGTCGAGCAGGTCGGCGACCTTGAGGCCGGGATAGCGGTAGACGAAATGCATGACCCGGTGATGGGCCCGGCCGAAGCCGAAAGCCTCCAGCTCCTGGTCGGGATCGCCGACGAAATCGCGGTAGGCGAAGAACAGCAGCTCGATGATATCCCAGCGCAAATTGCCTCCATCGCCTGCGGCCGAACCGGGCCCAGCAGTTTCCTGAGAGGACGTTGCGAAATTTATGTCAGGCATATTGACGTATCTTGGGTTCAATGTTACAAAACGATCGACCCGCACGAAATTTTAGATCGTATCGCGTCGGGTGGCATCGAAGCAGGGCGGCCGGAGAAAGCCGGACAGGCGACGACGGCCGGATCAGATCTACCGTGCGATTGTCGAGCGGCATTTCGGCAAAACATACTGGACTTCCGCCTTCCGCAAAAGCATGTCCTGCCCGACATGCTGGCCACGGAAACCGGCCGTAACAAGGCTGGCGGCGGTCCGGCCAGAAACCCAATCAAGCCAGCCGGGCCCGACAAGGGCAGGCCGGCGCCAGAACAGCGCCGCCATCGGCAGCGGGAGGCAAGGACATGAGCATGAAATTCGACATCCAGCCCGCATCCAACCCCACCCCCGAGAAGGACCGCGTGGCCAAGCTGGTGGACCCCGGCTTCGGGCGGGTTTTCACCGACCACATGGCGATCGTCCGCTACAACCAGGCCAAGGGCGGCTGGTACGAGGCGAAGATCGAGGCACGCGCCAACTTCCAGATCGATCCGGCGGGCGCGGTCCTGCACTACGCGCAGGAGATTTTCGAGGGCCTCAAGGCCTACAAGCGCGACGACGGCGGCGTGAACCTGTTCCGCCCCGACGCCAATGCGCGGCGCTTCAGGGACTCCGCCGACCGCATGGCGATGGCGCAGCTGCCCGAGGACGTCTTCATCGAGGCGGTCGAGCAGGTCGTGCGCATCGATCGCGCCTGGATGCCGGGCGGCGAGGGCAGCCTTTACCTGCGGCCCTTCATGATCGCCAGCGAGACCTTCCTCGGCGTCAAGCCGTCGTCTGAGTACATCTTCGCGGTGATCGCTTCGCCGGTCGGATCCTACTTCAAGGGCGGCCCCGCCCCGGTCTCGATCTGGGTGTCCGAGAATTACACGCGCGCGGCGATCGGCGGCACCGGCGCCGTCAAGTGCGGCGGCAATTATGCCGCGAGCCTGCGCGCCCAGGCCGAAGCGATCCAGCACGGCTGCGACCAGGTCGTGTTCCTCGATGCGGTCGAGCGCAAGTACATCGAAGAGCTCGGCGGCATGAACGTGTTCTTCGTGTTCGACGACGGCTCGCTGCTGACGCCGCCGCTCGGCACCATCCTTCCCGGGATCACCCGCGACTCCATCATCGCGCTGGCGAAGGATGCCGGCAAGACCGTGCGCGAGGAGCCGTACTCGCTCGACCAGTGGCGCAAGGACGCGGCGAGCGGCAAGCTCAAGGAAGCCTTCGCCTGCGGCACTGCCGCCGTGATCTCGCCGATCGGCAAGGTGCGCTCGGTGAGCGGCGATTTCGAGATCTCGGGCGGCGCCGCAGGCCCCGTCGCCATGGGCCTGCGCAAGCAGCTCGTCGACATCCAGTACGGCCGCACCAACGATCCGCACAACTGGATCCGCAAGGTGTTTTGATTTTCCCCTCTCCCCGCTTGCGGGGAGAGGGTCGGGGTGAGCGACTATCTGGATTGTCAAGTTGCATTGGCGTAGGCGGCACGCGCAT
>ERZ1034411.84-NODE-84-length-34126-cov-2.732500_pt1 | contig 34126 bp, 28 predicted proteins | sample MGYA00520583_ERZ1034411 | MGnify/ENA primary metagenome ERZ1034411 (study PRJEB33736, sample SAMEA104288481) | Azolla microphylla | place: Ecuador | collected 1982 | study: EMG produced TPA metagenomics assembly of the PRJEB19522 data set (Is there foul play in the...
CTCGACGCGGTGCAGGCGCTGATGCCGGGGCTGCGCTGGACCGCCGACGACGTCGTCGCCGGCTTCGCCGGCGTGCGCACCCTGCAGGACGAGGACACCGACAGCCTCGCCGCGGTGAGCCGCGAGTTCGTCATCACCGAGCCCAAGCCGGGGCTGGTGTGGCCGATCGGCGGCAAGTACACCACCGCGCGCTGCGACTCGGCCGAGATCGTCGACCGCGTGCTGGAGTTGCTGGGCCGCGAGCCGGTGGCCTGCGCCACGGCCAGGCGGCCGCTGCCGGGCGCGCCGATGGAGGCCGCCGGCCTCGGCGAGTTCACCGGCTGGCAGGCCGAGGCGCTGTCGGCGCTGGCGCGGCGTGAGATCGACGACGAGGCGGCGCATTTCCTCACCCTGCGCCACGGCACCGGCCTGCCGCGCATCCACGCCCTGCTGGACGAGAACCCGGCCTGGGCCGCGCGCCTGCACCCGGACGCGCCGTTCCTGGTGGCCGAGGCGGTTCTGGCGCTGCGCGAGGAAATGGCGCACAGCGCCGAGGACGTGCTGCGCCGGCGCATGCCCCTCAAGCTGCTGGTGCGCGATCCTGCCGCCGCGGTGCGGCAAGTGGAAGCTTTGCTCGCCGGCTGAGCCCGGCCAGCGGCAACTGCCGCCCGAACCGGACGGCAGCTTATACCTCCAGGTACGCTCCCCGCGGTCGTTTGGCGGTGCCGCGGCGCCGCTTACGACTTTGGTCTATACCCTTCGTCCGACGAGCGGTGCTGAATTACCTGTCAAGAGACGGTTGCGTATCTTGTTGTGCATTGCAGCGACGCGGAAACTCCTCCTCTAACAAATATGTCATGGCGCCGGCCCGTCCACCGGCCGCGCCGTTCGGACAACGACAGGAAGGCCCACGGCCTTCCGCACAACCGGAGGAGAGAGGCTCATGAGCCATCGGAAGCTTGCGCCCGCAGTTTTTCAAAAACGCACTGGATTGATTGGAGGCCTATTCGGCAGCTTGGCCGCCGGCCTGCTGCTCAGCGCCTGCGGCGGGGGCGGTGACGGCAAGAGCGGCCAGTCGTTCGACTCGCTGGTGCTGTTCGACCCGACCGCGTCCAGCGCCATCATCCCGTTCCCGTTCGATGGCCTGTTCAACGGCTTCAGCACGCCCACCCTCAACGTACCCGGCACGCCCGCGCCGCTGTCGGACATCAACCAGCTCGACGGCTTCTCCACCACCGCCTCGATGTTCGCCGACATCGCCGGCAGCATCGACTACGGCACCGTGGCCGGCCATATCGTCATCGTCAACAGCGCCACCGGCGCGGTGCTGAAGCCGGGCATCGACTTCACGGTGGAGAACGAGAACGCCACCGCCGCCGACCCGGTCACCACGCAGCAGACGCCGATCTCCTCGCAGCGCTCGCGCCTGCTGATCTCGCCGCTGAAGCCGCTGGCGCCGTCGACGCGCTATCTGGTGGCCATCACCAAGGGCATCAAGAACACCCAGGGCGGCGGCGTCATCGCCTCCGACTCGTTCCGCATCGCCAGCAGCGCCACGGCGGTGAACGACCAGACCGATCCGGCGCTGGACCATTTCAACGCCACGCAGAAAGCCGAGCTGGAAGCGCTGCGCTCGCAACTGATCTACCCGGTGGTGCACGCGCTGTCGGCCAGCATTCCGGCCGACCAGATCGTGCTGGCCTGGAGCTTCACCACCCAGTCGATCAGCAAGACGCTGGACCTGGTGGCGGCGAACGCCGCCGCCGGCGTGATCCAGGTGGCCGACACCACCCTGAGCACCGCCGCTACCAGGGGCCTGGGCCTGGCCGAGGTGTATGCCGGCGTCACCACCATTCCCTACAACCTGGCGGTGCCGAGCGGCTCCAACCCCACCGCGCCGCTCAGCGCCTACTGGCACGCGGACCCGGCCAAGCCGGATACCAGCGTGGAGTTCCTCGGCCAGGTGCCGTGCGGCGCCTTCGCCATCGGCGCCGTGGTCAACGGCGTCACCCTCAAGCCCAGCGCCAGCACCACCGCCTGCTTCCCCTACCTGGACGCCAGCTACACCACCACGCAGACGGTGCCGGTGCTGGTCACCGTGCCCAATGGCAGCAGCGGCCAGACCAAGCCGGCCGGCGGCTGGCCGGTGGTGATCTTCCAGCACGGCATCACCCAGAACCGCGAGAACGTGTTCGCCGTGGCCGACGGCCTGGCCAGGGCCGGCTTCGTGGTGGTGGCGATGGACCTGCCGCTGCACGGCGTCACCAGCAAGACCGATCCGTTCTACCGCAACCAGATCTTCGCCGGCACGCCGGCGGCCGGTCTGGTCACCGGCGAGCGCACCTTCGACATGGACTTCGAGAACAACAGCACCGGCGCCCCCGGTCCTGACGGCACCATCGACGGCTCCGGCACCTACTTCATCAACCTGAGCAGCCTCATCACCAGCCGCGACAACCTGCGCGAGGCGGTGGCCGACCTGCTGGTGCTGAGCAAGAGCGTCGGCGGCCTGGACCTGGACCACGACGGCACGCCGGACGTGAACGCCGGCCGCGTCTACTACTTCGGCCACTCGCTCGGCGGCATCGTCGGCGGCACTTTGCTCGGCGTGAACAGCGGCCTGCGCGCCGCGGTGCTGGCCAACCCGGGTGGCGGCGTGGCCGGCCTGCTCGACGCCTCCAAGAGCTTCGGCCCGGTGATTTCCGCCGGCCTCGCCGGCGCGGGCCTGGCCGAGGGCAGCGACGACTACGAGACCTTCCTGCGCTTCGCCCAGACGCTGGTCGATTCCGGCGACCCGGTGAACTACGGCGCCGCCGCCTCGGCCAACCACGCCATCGACCTGATCGAGGTCCACGGCGACCTGGTTGTGCCCAACGCCGGCCCCAGCACCTGCCCGGTGCCGCTGCCGGCCGGCATCTCCTCCAGCGCCGCCCTGGTCACCGCCTGCCCCGGCACCGCCACCACCGACGTCACCATCCAGAGCCGCTATCTCTCCGGCACCGATCCGCTGATCGCGGCGCAGGGCCTGACCGTGACCGGCCCGCTGACCACGCCGGTGGCCACGCCCGACGTGATCCTCGGCGCCAAGCTCAACTACGCGGTGAAGTTCGCCGGCGGCAGCCATAGCACCGTGCTCGATCCCACCGCCGACCCGTCCGAGACGGCGGAGATGCAGAGCGAGGCGGCGCAGTTCCTGGCCAGCGACGGCCAGTGCCTGGCCATCGGCGGCAGCTGCGTGGCGCCGTGAGCGCCACCGGCCGTGCCATGACCCAGAACAAGATCGAGGAGAACACGATGAAACAGAACAACAACATCTTCCGCCGCACGCCCATTGCCCGCGCCCTGGCCGCCGGCCTCGGCTTCGGGCTGTGCGGCCCGGCGCTGGCGCTGAACTGGCAGCTCGGCCAGGTCGGCGTGGACCTCAACACCCGCGTCTCCAGCGGCGTGGAGATGCGCGTGCAGGGCGCCGATCCCACCTACATCGGCATCGCCAACGGCGGCAAGGCCTACTCCACCAACGTCGACGACGGCGAGCTGGCCTTCCGTAACGCCGGCGACGTGGTCTACGCCACGCAGAAGATCACCTCGGCGCTGACGGTGAGCTGGAAGGACTTCGGCATTTTCAGCCGCGCCAACTACACCTACGACCCGGTGCTGCAGAGCAAGACCTTCTTCAACCCGGCCAACTACGGCGCCGGCAAGCTGTTCGGCGAGGACGTGGCGCAGGACAAGGAGCGCCAGGTGCACGACCACGTCGGCTCCGACGGCACCATCCTCGACCTCTACGCCTACGGCAGCACCAACGTCTTCGGCCACAGCGTCACGCTCAAGGTCGGCAAGCAGATCGTCAACTGGGGCGAATCGACCCTGGTGCTGAACGGCCTCAACAGCCTGGTCTCGCTCGACGCCAACAAGGCGCGCCTGCCCGGCGCCGAGATCAGCGAGTTCGCCGTGCCGGTGCCGCAGGCCTTCGGCTCGATCAGCCTGACCGAGAACACCAGCATCGAAGGCTTCTACCAGTGGAAGTTCGAGCCGACCCTGCCCGACGCCGCCGGCACCTTCTACCCGATCCCGGACCAGGACTTCGCCGCGCTGATCGGCGGCAACGCCGGCGACATCAGCTTCGGCCGCGCGCCGGAGAACTCCGTCGCCGGCACCGACTGCGCCGCCACCGGCGGCAATAACCTGGTGACGCCGACCACCTGCGTGCCCTACGGCGGCGCCATCCCGCGCGGCGCCGACCGCCTGCCCACCGGCGCCGGCCAGTTCGGCGGCGCCTTCCGCTTCGTCGTACCCTGGCTCAACGACATGGACGCGGCGCTCTACGCCGCCAACTACCACGAGCGCCTGCCGGTCTACAGCACCACCTCCGCCTCCAGCGGCAACGTCAGCGCCAGCACCGCCAACTACTTCGCCGAATTCCCCAAAGACGTGCACATGTTCGGCTTCAGCTTCAACACTACCCTGCCGTGGGGCATCGCCTTCCAGGGCGAGTACAGCTACAAGCCGAACCAGCCGTTCCAGCTGTCCTCGGTGGAATCCGAGCTCGCCACCCTCGGCGCACCGAGCCAGATCGCGCCGGCCGCCGGCGAGACCCTCGGCAACCAGTACGTGCGCGGCTGGCGCCGCAAGAAGATCAGCCAGCTCGACTTCGGCTTCACCAAGGTGCTCGGCGGCAGCAACTGGTTCAAGTACGAGCAGCTGGTGCTGGTGGCGGAAGTCGCCGGCGACCGCGTGCACGACCTGGAGAACCCCGGCACCCTGGCCTACGAAGGCCCCAACACCTGGCAGCCCAACACCGCCGGCGAGTCGCTGCTGTTCAACGTGCCGCAGCAGAAGGGCGGCTATCCCACCGCCAACTCCTGGGGCTACAAGCTGCTGGCCCGCACCCAGTACAACAACGTGTTGCTGGGCGGCCTGACCCTGGAGCCGACCTTGCGCTTCGACCACGACGTGCAGGGCATCACGCCGGAGCCGCTGGGCAACTTCGTCAAGAACAGCCGCATGCTGACGCCCTCGATCGGCTGGCGCTACCTGAGCAACCTCACCGGCGAAGTGGGCTACACCACGTTCTTTGGCGGCGGCGCCAGCAATCTGCTGCGCGATCGTGACTTCGTCGAAGCGTACGTGCGCTACTCGTTCTGAGCCGACACTCCCTATTCCTCACATAGGCGGAGCAGAGTTGGGCCCTGCTAGTCCCCTCTCCCCTTGCGGGAGAGGGTTAGGGTGAGGGGTAGGTTGCGGGAGATGCAGGGGATGTTGCCGCGGACCGGACGCGTGTCCGCCTATCCAGTACGCAGCCCTGTTTCCAGATAAACGCCGCTGCTCTCACCCGCCCATGAGCTCCCCCAAGAACGCCCGCAAAGTCCCCGCAGCCGAGGTCTGGCGCTCGCCGGTGCACATCCTGGCGTTCTGGTTCGGCTCCGGCCTGTCGCCGCGCGGGCCCGGCACCGCCGGCACCGTCGCCGCCATTCCGCTGTGGCTGCTGCTGCGCGGCCTGCCGCTGCCGGCCTACTTGCTGCTGACGGCGGCGCTGTTCGGCTTCGGCTGCTGGGTCTGCGGCGAGAGCGCGCGCAAGCTCGGCGTGCACGACTACGGCGGCATCGTCTTCGACGAGGTGGTGGGCTTGCTCGTCACGGGCATCCCGCTGCTGCCGGCGCTGGGCTGGCTTGCACCGGGACAGCAATGGTCGGGCCTGCTGGCGGCCTTCCTGTTGTTCCGCCTGTTCGACATCTGGAAGCCCTGGCCGATCGCCTGGTTCGACCGCCGCGTCGAAGGCGGCCTGGGCATCATGCTCGACGATCTGCTGGCGGCGGTCTATGCCGCCGTGCCGCTCGGCGCGGGAATCCTGATCCTGGCGCATCGGTAACGATCATTGTTGTTGGTGCCCAGGAGCGTCCTGGGGCATGCTAGGGGCCAGACCACGCCGCCACCGGCGCTGGTAACTCCATAGGAAAGCGATGGATATGGCCACTTCCCCGAAAACCGTGCGCATCGGCTGCGCTTCCGCCTTCTGGGGCGACACGAACACCGCCGCGGGCCAGCTTGTGCTTAAAGGTAACATCAATTACCTGGTCTTCGATTACCTCGCCGAGATCACCATGTCGATCCTGGCGGCGAAGCGCATGAAGGATCCCAACGACGGCTACGCCACCGATTTCGTCGAGCACGTGATGGCGCCGCTGCTGGGCGAGATCGCGGCGCGCGGCATCAAGGTGGTGGCCAACGCCGGCGGCGTCAATCCGCTGGCCTGCAAGAAGGCGCTGGAAGAGGCCGCGGCCAAGGCCGGGGTTACGGTCCAAGTCGGCGTGGTGCTGGGCGACGACCTGCTGCCGCGCAAGAAGGAGTTCGCCGACGCGGTGGAGCTGGATGGCGGCAAGCCGCTGCCGCCGACCCTGGTGTCGATGAACGCCTACCTCGGCGCCATTCCCATCGCCCGCGCGCTCGACGCCGGGGCGCAGATCGTCATCACCGGCCGCTGTGTCGATTCCGCGGTGGTGCTGGGGCCGCTGATGCACGAGTTCGGCTGGAAGGCCGACGACTACGACCAGCTCGCCGCCGGCTCGGTCGCCGGCCACATCATCGAGTGCGGCGCGCAATGCACCGGCGGCAACTTCACCGACTGGGAGCTGGTGCGGGACGGCTTCGCCGACATGGGCTTTCCCATCGTCGACGTCGAGGCCGGCGGCGATTTCACCGTCACCAAGCCCGAGGGCACCGGCGGCCTGGTGTCGGTGCATACGGTGCTGGAGCAGATGCTGTACGAGATCGGCGATCCGCGCGCCTACCTGTTGCCGGACGTGGTCTGCGATTTCACCGGCGTGAAGCTGGAGCAGGCGGGCGACAACCGCGTGAAGGTCACCGGCGCGCGCGGCCTGCCGCCGACCGATTCCTACAAGGTCAGCGCCACTTACCCGTCCGGCATGCGCTGCGCCGCGCTGTTCATGATCGGCGGCATCGACGCCGCGAAGAAGGGCCGCGCCTCGGCGCAGGCGGTGGTGGAGAAGGTGCGGCGCCAGTTGCTGGAGGCCAGGCTCGGCGATTTCACCGGCGTCGACATCCACTGCATCGGCGCCGAGGAGAGCTACGGCCCGCATGCCCGCGCCGCCGCGGCGGCGACGCGCGAGGTGGTGGTGAAGATCGCCGTGCATCACCCCAATCCCAAGGCGCTGAAGCTGTTCGCGCGGGAGATCGTGCAGGCCGCCACCGCCATGTCGCCGGGCTTCACCGGCTATTTCGGCGGCGGCCGGCCGGAACCGAGCATGATCCCGCGGCTGTTCTCCACCCTGGTGCCGAAGTCGCGGGTGCCGATCGAGGTGGCGGTGGGCGAGCGGCGCTTCGCCGTCGAGGTGCCACTGCAGGGCGGCTTCGTGCCGCCGCCGGCCGAGGCCGAGGACCTGCCGGCGGTGCGGGGCGGGGCGACGGTGCCGCTGGTGAAGCTGGCGGTGGCACGCTCCGGCGACAAGGGCGACCACAGCAACATCGGCGTGGCGGCGCGCAAGGCCGAGTACCTGCCCTACATCAAGGCGGCGCTGAGCGCGGCGAACGTGCGCGACTGGTTCGCCCACGTGCTTGCCGGCGGCGCCCAGGGCCGGGTCGAGCGCTGGGAGCTGCCGGCCTCGCTCAGCCTCAATTTCCTGCTTTACAACGCCCTCGGCAGCGGCGGCGCCGCCTCGCTGCGCACCGACCCGCAGGGCAAGGCTTTCGCCCAGATGCTGCTCGACTATCCGATCCCGGTTCCATCCGATTTGGCCGATTTGTTGGCCAAATAGTGCCCGCCGGCCAGTCGCAACGGCCTTCGAGACGGTAAAATAGGCGGCTCCACCCGCCCAGAAATTGTCCGAATAGCGCCCGGCGATGCCGGCGCGCCGGCCGAAAGAGCACAAAAATGACCGTTGAACGCGATGTAATGGAGTACGACGTCCTGGTCGTCGGCGGCGGCCCCGCCGGCCTCTCCGCCGCCATCCGCGTCAAGCAGAAGGCCGCGGAAGCGGGCAAGGAAATCTCGGTGTGCCTGGTGGAGAAGGGCTCCGAAGTCGGCGCCCACATCCTCTCCGGCGCGGTGTTCGAGCCGCGCGCGCTGAACGAGCTGTTCCCCAACTGGAAGGAACTGGGCGCGCCGCTCAACACCCCGGTCAAGCGCGACGAGGTGTGGTTCTTCACCGGTCCGGAGAAGGGCATCAAGACCCCCGGCGCCTTCGTGCCGCACACCATGCACAACGAGGGCAACTACATCATCTCCCTCGGCAACCTGTGCCGCTGGCTGGCGCAGCAGGCCGAAAGCCTGGGCGTGGAGATCTACCCGGGCTTCGCCGCCCAGGAAATCCTCATCGATGAGCACAACGTGGTGCGCGGCGTGCAGATCGGCGACATGGGCATCGGCCACGACGGCAAGCCCACCGACAGCTACACCCCCGGCATCGAGCTGCGCGCCAAGTACACCCTGTTCGCGGAAGGTTGCCGCGGCCACCTCGGCAAGCGCCTGCTCAAGCAGTACAAGCTGGATACCGAGGTCGATTCCCAGCATTACGGCATCGGCCTGAAGGAGCTCTGGACCATCGACCCGGCCAAGCACGAGCAGGGCCTGGTGATCCACGGCACCGGCTGGCCGCTGAACAGCGCCAACCCCGGCGGCTTCTTCCTCTACCACCTGGAAAACAACCAGGTGTACGTCGGCTTGATCGTCGACCTCGCCTACAGCAACCCCTACCTGTCGCCGTTCGACGAGCTGCAGCGCATCAAGCACCACCCGGTGCTGAAGAAGTACCTCGAAGGCGGCAAGCGCGTCTCCTACGGCGCCCGCGCCATCACCAAGGGCGGCCTCAACTGCCTGCCGAAGATGGTGTTCCCGGGCGGCGCCCTGATCGGCTGCGACCTCGGCACCCTGAACTTCTCCAAGATCAAGGGCAGCCACACCGCCATGAAGTCCGGCATGCTGGCGGCCGATGCCGCCGCCGCCGCGCTGATGGCCGGCTCCGAGGGCGGCGACGAGCTGAACGCCTACCCCGAGAGCTTCAAGAGCAGCTGGCTCTACGACGAGCTGTACCGCGACCGCAACTTCGGCCCGGCGATGCACAAGTTCGGCGTGCTGTTCGGCGCGGCCTTCAACTACGTCGACCAGAACTGGTTCCGCGGCAAGATGCCGCTGACCCTGCACGACAACACCCCGGACTACAGCACGCTCAAGCCGGCGGCCGAGAGCGTCAAGATCCAGTACCCGAAGCCGGACGGCGTGATCAGCTTCGACAAGCTGTCCTCGGTGTTCATCTCCAGTACCAATCACGCCGAGGACCAGCCGGTCCACCTCAAGCTGGCCGACCCGAGCATTCCGATTTCCAAGAACCTGCCGCTGTACGACGAGCCGGCGCAGCGCTACTGCCCGGCCGGCGTCTACGAGGTGGTGGGCGAGGCCGGCGCCAAGCGCTTCCAGATCAACGCGCAGAACTGCGTGCACTGCAAGACCTGCGACATCAAGGATCCGGCGCAGAACATCACCTGGGTGGCGCCGGAAGGCTCCGGCGGCCCCAACTACGCCAACATGTAAGCAGCGGCGATCCCTACCGTGCCCGACCTCAAGCGCCTGCTGGACAAGAACCGCGACTGGGCCCAGCGCATCGAGCTGGAGCAGCCCGGCTTTTTCGCCTCGCTGGTCAGCCAGCAGTCGCCGGAGTACCTGTGGATCGGCTGCGCCGACAGCCGCGTGCCGGCCAACGAGATCATCGACCTGCCGCCCGGCGAGGTGTTCGTGCACCGCAACGTCGCCAACGTGGTGACGGGCTCCGACCTCAACTGCCTGTCGGTGCTGCAGTACGCGGTGGACGTGCTGAAGGTCAAGCACGTCATCGTCGTCGGCCACTACGGCTGCGGCGGCGTGCGCGCCGCGCTGGAGGACCGCCGCGTCGGCCTGGTCGACAACTGGCTGCAGCATGTGCGCGACGTCGCCTTCCAGCATCGCAACGAGCTGGCCGCGGTGGCGGCGGGCGATGCGCGCGTCAACCGCCTGTGCGAGCTCAACGCCCTGGAGCAGGCGCTCAACGTCTGCGAGACCACCGTGGTGCGCGACGCCTGGGACCGCGGCCAGGCACTGTGGGTGCACGCCTGGGTCTACGGCCTGAGCGATGGCCGGGTGCGCGATCTGGACTTTTGCGTCGGCAGTGCGGCAGAGTTCATGCGCCGCCGCGAGCAGGGTGTCGGCGGCCGCTAGAATTCACTATCTCCTGGAATCGATGCCGGGTGGCTTGGACAGGATGTCCCAATAGAATTTTTCAACGGTGAGAATATGAAAGCATTGGTGAGCGTGAAGCGTGTGGTGGACTACAACGTCCGCATCCAGGTGAAGCCGGACGGTTCCGGCGTGGTCACGGACGGCGTGAAGTTCAGCGTCAACCCGTTCGACGAGATCGCCATGGAAGAGGCGGTGCGCCTGAAGGAAAAGGGCAAGGTCACCGAGATCGTGGCCGTCACCATCGGCGGCGCCAAGTCCGAGGAAACCCTGCGCACCGCGCTGGCCTTCGGCGCGGACCGCGCCGTGCACGTCAAGGAAGAGGGCGAGGTGCAGCCGCTGACCGCCGCCCAGGCCCTGGCCGCCGTGTTCAAGAAGGAAGGCGCCAGCCTGTTCCTGCTGGGCAAGCAGGCCATCGACGACGACGCCAACCAGACCGGCCAGATGGTCGCCGCCCTGCTCGACCTGCCGCAGGCGACCTTCGCCTCCAAGATCGAGCTGGAAGCCGCCAAGGCCACCGTCACCCGTGAGGTGGACGCGGGCCTGGAGACCCTCGAGGTCGACCTGCCGGCGGTGGTCACCACCGACCTGCGCCTGAACGAGCCGCGCTACCTCAAGCTGCCGGACATCATGAAGGCGAAGAAGAAGCCGATCGAGGCCGTTACCTTGGGCGACCTGGGCGTGACCGCCGCCGCCGGCCTCAAGGCCAGCAAGACCGTGGCGCCGCCGAAGCGCAGCAAGGGCGTGGTGGTGAAGACCACCGACGAGCTGATTGCCGCGCTGAAGGGCAAGGGCCTCCTCTAACACTCAAGGGTAACGATCCATGTCCAAGATTCTCATCATCGGCCAACAGGCCGACGGCAAGCTCAACGCCGGCATCGCCAAGGTCGTCGCCGCCGCCAAGGCCATCGGCGGCGAGATCGACGTCGCCATCTTCGCCAAGGACGGCGCTTCCGCCGCCGCCGAGGCCGCCAAGCTCGACGGCGTCACCAAGGTGCTGCAGATTGACCGCGCCGAGAACGACCACGCGCTCTCGGCCATCATCGCGCCGCAGGTGGTGGAGCTGGCCAAGAAGGGCTACAGCCACGTGCTGGCTCCCGGCAACACCTTCGGCAAGGACCTGCTGCCGCGCGTCGCAGCCAAGCTCGGCGCGCAGCAGGTCTCCGACGTGATGGCCGTGCACGGCCCGACCAGCTTCGACCGGCCGATCTACGCCGGCAACGCCATCGTCACCGTCGAGGCCCCGGCCGCGCCGGCCGTGGTCGCCACCATCCGCCTGGCCTCGTTCACCGCCGTCGGCAGCAGCGGCTCCGCCGCGGTGGAGAAGGCCACGGTCGAAGCCGCGCTTCCGACCCACACCCGCTTCGTCAAGCTGGAGGCGCAGAAGTCCGAGCGCCCCGACCTGCAGTCCGCCGCCAAGGTCGTCTCCGGCGGCCGCGCCCTGGGCAGCTCGGAGAACTTCAAGGTCATCTACGACTTCGCCGACAAGATCGGCGCCGGCGTCGGCGCCTCGCGCGCCGCGGTCGACTCCGGCTACGTGCCGAACGACATGCAGGTGGGCCAGACCGGCAAGATCATCGCGCCGGAGCTGTACTTCGCCATCGGCATCTCTGGCGCCATCCAGCACCTGGCCGGCATCAAGGACGCGCGCACCATCGTCGCCATCAACAAGGACGCCGAGGCGCCGATCTTCGAAGTGGCCGACTTCGGCCTGGTCGCCGACCTGTTCCAGGCGGTGCCGGAGCTGACGTCCAAGCTGTGATGGAAAGCATTATCTAAGCGACGTAAACAAGCCCGGGAAACCGGGCTTGTTTGTTTATGGAGGCAGGAACTATGCATTACCGCTCGATCTTCCATCCCGGCCTGTTCGCCGGCCAGACCGTCGTCGTCACCGGCGGCGGCTCGGGCATCGGCCGCGCCGTGAGCGAGGCGTTCGTACGTCAGCGGGCCCGGGTGTTCTTCCTCGATATCGCCGACGAAGACTCGCGCCAGCTGGAGCGTGGCCTGGACGGAGCGGAAGTGCCGCCGCGCTACGTGCGTTGCGACCTGTCTGACCTAGACGCCCTGCGCGGCGGCCTCGCCACCATCGGCGAGGCCGGCGGGCCAATCGAAGTGCTGGTGAACAACGCCGCCAACGACGACCGCCACTCCCTGGAGGAGATCACCCCGGACTACTGGGACGACCGCATCGCGGTGAACTTGCGCCACCTGCTGTTCTGCGCGCAGGCGGTAGTGCCGGCGATGCGCGCCAACGGGGGCGGCAGCATCATCAACTTTGGTTCCGTGTCCTGGCACCTGGCGCTGCCTAACCTGGTGCTGTACCAGACCGCCAAAGCGGGCATCGAGGGCATGACGCGCGCATTGGCGCGCGACCTCGGCCCGCACAACATCCGCGTCAACTGCGTGGTGCCCGGCGCGGTGCGCACGCCGCGCCAGGCGCGCCTGTGGCACAACTCGGAGGAAGAGGCGCGCATCCTCGAGCAGCAATGCCTGAAACGCCGCGTCGATCCCCCCGACGTCGCGGCGATGGTGCTGTTCCTGGCCTCCGACGACGGCCGCATGTGCACCGGCCACTCCTACTTCGTCGATGCGGGATGGCGTTGAACCAATGAAACCAGAATGTCTATGGCCTCTTAATGCGCTGTTGGGCGAGGGGCCGGTATGGAGCGCCGCTGAGGCGGCCCTGTGGTTCACCGACATAAAACAACGCCGCCTGCACCGCTATGAAGCTTCCACCGGCAAGTGCGAAACATTCGATGCACCGGACCAGCCAGGATTCGCACTACCAGCCCGCGGCGGGGGAGTAATTGTAGGCATGCCCACTGGTCTACATTATTTCCACCGCGATCAGGTCGAATTCAAACACCTTTTGGAGGTAGAACCGGACAGGCCACGAAACCGGCTCAACGATGCAAGCGCCGATACTCATGGACGTCTTTGGTTCGGCTCGATGGATGACGACGAGGTGAAACCTTCCGGTGCCCTTTACAGCTGGGGCGGCGAAGGCACCCCACAGCGCCACGACGACGATATCGTCATCACCAATGGACCCGCATTCAGTCCGTGTGGCCGCCGCTTTTATCACACCGACACGCTGCAGCGCTCCATCTTTGTGTTCGACGTTGGCGATGAGGGCGAATTGCTGCGAAAGCGGCTGTTCATCACTATTGCTCCCGAGGCCGGCTACCCGGATGGAACCACCGTAGACGCTGAGGGGTGCCTATGGATTGCCTTATGGGGAGGCTGGGGAGTACGACGCTATTCGCCAAACGGTGCCTTCATCGATTTTGTGCCGTTCCCCTGTGCAAACGTCACGAAAGTCGCTTTCGGCGGCGCAGACCTGCGTACCATCTACGCGACGACGGCACGCAAGGGCCTCACTCCGTCCGAACTCGTTGAGCAGAAGACCGCGGGCGGACTGTTCTCGTTTTACAGCGGAATTACCGGTCAGCACTCTACGCCTGTGGCCTTCGGGCAAGCTGCTACGCTGGCCATTTGAACTCATGACTCAATGGCTGAAGTGCTGATCCGGCATATCACCGGCCGACCACCGAGCAACCCATCCAATGGTTGACAGAACTCCCCAGAGACCTTTTCGTTCCCGAGAGTGGTTCGCCGCTCAATCGCGCATCGACATGACCGCTTTGTACCTCGAACGGTTCATGAACTACGGGGTCACCCCGAATGAACTCCGGTCGGGACGTCCAATCATCGGTATCGCACAAACTGGCAGCGACCTGTCGCCCTGCAACCGGATCCACATCGAGCTCGCTAAACGCGTTCGGGACGGGATCAGGGACGCCGGCGGCATCCCCATGGAATTCCCGGTGCACCCCTTCTATGAAAACTGCCGCCGGCCGACCGCCGCCCTTGATAGAAACTTGGCCTACCTGGGCCTGGTAGAGATTTTGTACGGATATCCGATCGATGCGGTTGTGCTCACCACCGGCTGTGACAAGACCACACCGGCGAGTGTCATGGCCGCCGCGACGGTCGATATTCCATCCATCGTGCTCTCGGGAGGCCCAATGCTCGACGGCTGGCACGAAGGGCAGCTCGCCGGCTCAGGTACCGTGGTGTGGCATGCTCGAGCCAAGCTCGCTGCTGGGGAGATCAACGAAGACCAGTTTTTGGATGTAGCCTGCGCATCGGCGCCGTCGGCCGGGCACTGCAATACCATGGGCACGGCCATGACGATGAACGTAGTCGCCGAGGGACTGGGCCTGTCGCTGACCGGCTGCGCCGCAATTCCGGCTCCGTATCGGGAGAGGGCCCAGATGGCCTACGCGACAGGGCTCCGCATCGTAGATATGGCTTACGAGGATCTGCGGCCCTCCCGGATATTGACCCGCAATGCTTTCCTCAACGCGATCAAGCTCGTCAGCGTCATCGGCGGATCTCCCAATGCGCAACCACATATTGTCGCAATGGCCCGGCACGCCGGCTTAGAGATCCGACCGGAGGATTGGACGGAAACTGGCTACGACCTTCCGCTAATCGTAAATCTCCAACCGGCTGGCAAGTACCTCGGCGAGCGATTCCACCGTGCCGGCGGCGTTCCGGCGGTTATGCACGAATTGCTGGAAGCGGGGGAACTACTGGAACAGCCGCTCACCGTCACCGGCCGCAGCATGATCGATAACCTGGCCGGACGACGGTCCGTCGACCGAGAAGTGATCACCCCTTACGGCGAGCCACTCCGCAAGCGCGCCGGCTTCCTGGTCCTCAAGGGGAACCTCTTCGACTTTGCCGTGATGAAGACCAGCGTCATCTCCGACGACTTCCGACGCCGCTACCTTGAAACGCCAAGCCGCGAAGGTATTTTCGAGGTACGGGCGGTCGTCTTCGATGGCCCGGAGGATTACCATGATCGAATCAACGATCCGTCGCTGGACATCACGGCAGACACTATTCTGGTGATGCGCGGGGCTGGTCCCATCGGCTGGCCAGGATCGGCAGAGGTCGTCAACATGCTTCCTCCGGATTATCTGGTTCGGAAAGGTATCCGCAGCCTTCCTACTCTGGGAGACGGCCGGCAATCGGGGACATCTGACAGCCCTTCGATTCTGAATGTGTCCCCGGAAAGCGCCGTCGGCGGAGGGCTCAGCTGGCTCAAGACAGGAGATCGAATCCGGATCGACCTCAACACCGGCCGTTGCGACGCACTAGTTGAGGACGCCGAAGTCGCCCGCAGACTTGCGGAATGCCAAGCGGAGCAGCCGCGAAGCAATACTCCCTGGGAGCAACTCTACAGAAGCTTAGTCGGGCAACTGCGCGATGGGGCCGTCCTCGAGCAAGCGGTGACGTTCCACCGAATCTCTGAAAAGACCCCTCGGCATAACCACTAAAGGCCGCTCCAGGTATCTGGGGGCGCTACCCTCCTGCTGCTCCTATTTGGGCCGCACGCTTAATTTCACGTAGGGGGCCTGAGCTGCAACTCGCAGATAGGATGATTGAGGGTCGGAGACGACCGAGCCGCCTTCGACCTCGACCCGATAGCCACTCGGATAGTATCGCGGGTTCACAAAGAACTCAGACACGCTTCCGAGGGGGAAGGAACCGCTCCCATCTGCTCGCGTCGTCGTGTAGGCAGCGGAAAAGGTAGCTGTACCTGCGTCCCACTGCCAGGCCCTAGGCGTTCCCGACACCAAGCGCGGGAATGGCTCGTTCAGAATCGCAAGCAGATCCTGTTTGACATTGGTGCCGTAGGGTCCCTTGTTGATGTCAGCAACAATCCCATATGTCTGCGGCTGCTGGGCATCCTGCGCCCAATAGGCCCACTGCACCCAACTTAACATGCGTGCATCCGCTTGAGCCATGAGCGCCGCCATCTCGTTCGGGGGAGCGCCAGCACCGAATTCATTCATGATGTTGGGCTCTCCGGTGGATCCGAAGTGATCCTCGGCATTGGCGAGCGGAACTGAATCTAGGGCGTCACAACCCGCTGTCGCCGGAAGCCCCACTACCTCCTCGACACAGTAGTCATGGAAGGCAAAAGCGATGTTTGTATCGCTGAAGCGAGGGAGCCAACTGCGGACACCAATTCCGAACGTGAACTGCGGCTCAACGAGAATCATCCGGTCTGGATCGGCTGGCCGCAGAGCAGCGAGCACCTTTTCGTAGAAGGGTGCGAGCTTACCTACTTCGAACTCGGGGCACCCAACCGGGTCAGCACAGGCGGCGTTGTCAACGATGCCAGCGTACGGTTCGTTGAAGATCTCGTACACCAGGTGCGGCGTACCGCTAAGCCGCAGCGCAATGTGCCGCCAGGCCGCTGCGTAATGCTCCTGCAAACCAATTCCGTCAGGCGCCTTCGCGTCATCCCAGAAATTTTCAAACGGAATGAGTCCATTCACCAAGCCGCCAGCCGATCCCGGAATTGGTAATTTGGGGGCGCCATCCGTGATAACAGCCCAGTCTGGAGCGCCGTCCCCTCCCGTTTGCATGCTGTATCCATCTTGGTGGAAATCCAGCATGGGGAGCAGGCCGTACTTTTCGGCAAGGATTGCGGTCGAGACAACGCGGTCTATATAGGTGTCGTCGTAGATACCCGGGCTAGGCTCGACACCAGCCCAGATGAATCCGAGACGGATTGCATTGAATCCGTTCGCTGCGAGGAAACTCAAATCCTTATCGCCAAACCCGAGGGAATCCGGCGCAAATGGCGGCAGCTTGTTGATCATGTTGGTGCCATGCAGCACCACGACACGCCCTTGCTCATCAGTGAACCAAGGACCCGCTACACGCAAGGACGTCGCTATGAATGGAGCCCCCTGTACCTGGTCGCTGGGCTCCGTAGAGGTACCACATGCCGAGAGAACGCCGAGGACCTTCAGCGCTAAAGCCGCGCCAATCCAACGGATCCGCGTTCCGCTTGCCGGTTTCATCCTCTGTAGCCGCACCTGAGAGTAGCAAACTGTACTTGCTGCGGAGACCCTAGATGACAATGGTGTTGAACGAATCTGCTTCCAGCTCGAGCCTGGTAATTCCACGGTCTGCGGAAGCAATCTGAATCGGCATCGGTTCGCTTAGGTCGTTCTGAATTACGAGCACGATCTGGCCGTTAGGATTTTCGAAGGCCAGATGGTTATCATAGCCCAGAAAGCTAAGCGTACCAATGCGCCTCGCGCCGGGCATGACAAAGTGGCTGAGGTGCTTGAAGACGTAGTAATCGGGATTTAACGAGTACGCCTGTGCCTTCATGTCGATGCTGACCATGCTGTTCTGAGGCCAGCCCCATGTACTCACGCCGGGCACATCAAGGGCAATGTTCCAGTAGGAGTAAACACTCGCGCCAGCGCGAAAGAAGTCCTTCATCAACGCCCAGGTGTGTCGCGCAAAGCGCCAGTCGTTCCGGCCATCTCCACATTCCTGCTCAGTCTGGTAGACCTTCAGCTCAGGATGAGCGTGGTGGATGTGGGATATCGCCTCGCGTGCGGCCCACTGTACACCGATGCCTCGAATGTAGTGCTTTGCATTTGAATCAGAGTAACACCGCTCGAAAAGGCGGTCGTCCGCCCGCTCCAGTGTCCCGAAGAATATGCTTGCACTACTTTCGGAGAGGGCTTCGCCGAGAAATGGTATGAAGCGAGCCAATCCTTCCGGTGTCCAGGTGCAACTCGGAAATACGTGCGACGAGTTGAACTCATTTTGCGGCATTACCATGCTGATCGGTAGGCCTAAGTCCCCATAAGCGTCGACGAAGCGACGGATATACAGGGCGTATGCACGGAGGTGCTGCGGCTCCTGAATGAACGCATCTTGCCCTTCGGCACGAACTTGGTCATCTCTGAGGTCATTCAGCCGGCGGCCCAGTAGCGAGTGCGCACATGCATAGTGGCCATTGTTCTTCATCCACGTGGGCGGGGACCAGGGGGATGCCCACAACTGCAGTTCGGGGCAGCGAGCCTTGGCGGCCTGAATGAACGGTACCAGATGCTGCTGGTCTCTTTCGATGGAGAACTTCTCCATCGAGTAGTCACCAGCATTCTCGTTGCACGAGTACCAGCCCAGCGCAAAGTCGCTTGCACCGATTGGCACTCTGCCGACACGCAGGTTGGCTCCGACACCAGGCAAGAAAAGTTCGTCAAGTACAGCTTCGCGAGCTTCTTCAGGCAAGGCGGCTAGCGCCCGCCACCCTTTTTCGCTGAATGCCCCGCCGAAGCCATCGATTACCTGAAACTTCTGCTGTGGCAGTAGGACCAGATGCAGGTCCGTGAAGCCCTTTACCGATGCCGGCTTTCCGCCATCAGCGCCGGGGCGCCACGGCGCACCTCGAGTTGATACCTGCCAGCTTGATACTTTCATCAAAGCATTCCCCGCTACAGGCTCGCCTGCGCCAGTCGCTTCTGACAGGACCTTGGTACATGGTCGTTCATGCGATTCGCATCAACGTTGCCGCAAGCGCACCAACGATAACTATCCGATTCCCAGCGCACCGCCACCGAGCCGCCCTTGGGTCTCCGATGCCGCGTCCGACAGGGCAGCGGCGGCCGCACCCTGGATGGCGTTATCTCTGGCAATTTGCCCATATACCAGCGCCGACTGCTTCAGGCTGCGGCGCTGAGTGGAACGATCGACGGCAATCAGGCCGAATTTCGGCGCGTAGCCTACAAGCCACTCGAAATTGTCGAGCAGAGACCAGTAGAAGAAGCCTCGAACATCGACCCCATCGTTGATAGCGGCGTGCAGTTCCGTCAAGGAATCCCGAATGAACTCGCAGCGACGGCGATCATCATTGCCGGCCCAACCGTTTTCCGTGACGACGATCGGGGTCTTGGTCTGCTCCCAGACGTATCGGCAGACCTGAGCGAGGGCCTGTGGGCGGTCCTCGTAGCCCATGACCGTGATACGGTGCCCTGGGGTAGGCCCGGCCGAGCCATCCTTGCGAGCGACGGCCCGCGTGTACGTCTGCACGCCGATGAAGTCGTCGCCGCGGACACCGTTCAAGAACGGTGTAATGTAATCCGCCACGCGCTTGTCGCGTATGTGCTCCGCGCCAGGCTCGGCCTGCTCATCCTGAATGGCAAGCGTAACGCCCACCTTTGCCTGTGGCAGCACCGACTTAATCGCATCCCGAGCTTTGGCATGGGCGGACAGGCCATTGTCAATAAGCGCTTCGGCGGGGCTAAACAAGAAGGACGTCTTCAGCGGGGCGCCGAGGGCCTTTTCGGCGAGCTCGATCCGGGCGGCGGACGCTGGCCCCATCAAGCGGCTCTCGATCAGTTCACGAACAAGCAGGGGGACATTCAGTTCGTTGATCGTGCACACGACGGAGATGCCGCGAAGCGAGCGGGCCACCTTTTCGCAGTACCGGGCAAACAGGTCGGGAAATGAAGGGGCGCCAAACCCTCCACCCCGCACCACCCAAAGGGGGAGCGTAAAGTGATGCATCGTGATCACCGGCTCGATTCCGCGCTCCAGGCAAGCGTTGATGCAACGCTGGTAGTGATCAAGCGCTGCGACGGAGAACTTGCCCTGCTCAGGTTCGATACGTGCCCATTCCACCGAGAAGCGGTAGGACTTCATACCGACCGCGGACAGCACAGCCATGTCATCGGCGAAGCGATTCCACTGGTCTACGGCATCGCCCGACGGCTCAAGGAACAGCGACGGTTTGGTCACCTCCAACGTCCAGCAGTCGGTATTGAAGTTCCCGCCCTCGACTTGATGAGCCGCGGTCGCGGCCCCCCACAGGAAGCCATCGGGAAACTTGAGGGAAGGCACTTTACTGGTTGTCATGTAACACCCTATTGAAGGTAGCGATTCTGCGGCGCCCATTTGCCAGCAACCGGCAACTGCCGGTCGCGTGCACTCGCGGTGTTCGGCCGTTAGCAGCTTAGTTGGCCGACAAAATGGAAAGAAAGGGAGACTCGATCGAGTCACGAAATCAAACGACCCTCCCCCCGGTGCGAGAGCCCTTTTAACGAATGGACTATCTCTGCAATCTATGCTTACACTAGGTCAACACAAACAAACAGTCAAGTTTGTTCGTCTTTTTCCGATCGCCATGGAGAGGATGGCGCGGATTCCGTTCTGAAGGCACGTTCAAGCTGTCACTGTCGTCAGGGCACGCAAAAGTCGCTAAGAGCCAACTGTAGACCCAGGAGTTCGTCCATGAAGCTTGACCCCCTTCTCGTTCCGTTTGTGTCGAGTCGATCTTTCGCCCCTTCCGCCAGCGTGGAGGAAGAGCGCGCTAACGAACTGACGCTTCACCGGTCGGCAATAGGCCACGTAATCACTCCGCGGCCTGAGTCGGTGAGCGTTCGAGACGTGGTCATCGGTGGACCGGATCCCCAAAAGCCGGTGACCGTACGGATCTATACTCCCTCCGGCGGGACGAAGCAGCGCGCGGGACTGGTGTTCGCGCACGGTGGCGGATGGGTAACCGGCTGCATCGAGACTGCAGATCCGCATTGCGGCAATATGGCAGCTAGTGCGGATGTCGTGGTGGTCAGCGTCGAGTACCGCTTGGCTCCCGAAGACCCTTTTCCAGCGGGGGTTGAAGACTATTATTACGCCGTACAGTGGGTTTTCGGGCACAGCGAAGAACTGGGTATCGATTCCTCGCGAATTGCGGTCGGAGGCGGCAGCGCCGGTGGCAACCTGGCAGCGGTCGCCTGCCTGATGGCCAAAGACAGGAAGGGTCCGAAGATTGCACTTCAACTTCTTGAGGCACCCGCCCTGGATTTGACCCTCAGCGGACAGTCGTTCTTGGACTGCGAGAAGCACTTCCCTTCGATCGCGGCTCTTGGACGCACTCTCGCACCGCGCTACTTGATCAATGGTGAGCCTAGGGAGCATCCGTATGTCTCGCCTCTTCTGGCCAGCGATCTAAGTGGCCTGCCCCCCGCAGTCCTGCTCGCGGCAGAGGTCGACCCGATCCGGGACGACTGCGAGCGCTACGCGAATAGGCTTGTCGAAGCCGGAGGCATGGCCAGCTGGCGCGTCTTCCCTGGACTGCTGCACGGCACCGACAGCCTTACGGCTGTACTTCCAATGGCTCGCGAATGGCAGGCGGAGTGCGTGAGGGTGCTAGCGAGCCTTTAGCATACGGAACCGCCGCGCCTCAAACGCTGCGGCTCGAATCGTAGTCAATAACAGATCCCGGGAGGAGATATATGAGATGGAAGATCGCACTCAGCAAGCTGATCTTGAACGGCCTATGGGTATCGTCCAGGACGTTGATAGAGGCAACTGTTACTCCCGGGATGGGTGGTGTGATCTTCTTCGGGGACAGCATTACTCATTGGGGTCGATGGGAGCTACTATTCCCAACAATCTCGACGAGAAACTTCGGCATCAGCGGTGAGCGCACCGATCAGCTGCTGGCTCGGCTCGAGCCAATTTTCACGTGTCGCCCCGAAAAGCTCTTCATTTTGATTGGAACCAACGACCTCGGGCTAGGAATCTCCATTGAGCAAACCGCTGCCAACGTAGACCTAATGATATCGCGGCTCTGTGAACAGCTACCGCCAGAATCCATTTTCTTACAGGCTGTCATGCCGAGAGCGCGAAAGTTCTCTACCCGAATAAAGGCACTCAACGCACGCTATCGCGAGATCGCATTACAGCATGCGATCGCCTATGTTGACCTCTTTGCGCATTTCGATGACGGTACCGGCCAGTTGATCTCCCGGTACACCGAAGACCACCTTCATCTCAATGGAGCCGGCTATCTGGCTTGGCGCGAACGGATCGGGCCGCTTGTGCTTGGGACGTCCTCCGTAACGGGCGAAAACGGGTGAAGTGGGCTGCCACACCCTGGCACCCCCAACCGGCAATGACTCCGGCGGCTCAAGGTCCGGAAGCGCCAAAGCACAATACAGAGCTCCGCCTGTGACAAATGAATTGATCGCCGCCAGTTCCCTTCGCGAAAAGCCGCTGCCTCTGCGCCTCGCGCTACCATATTCGGCTGGCCAGGTCGTCGATTCCGCCCTCACGAACGCCCTGGGCACCTTTTTGCTGTTCTATGTGACAGCCGTATGCGGCTTGGGCCCCGGTCTTGCGGGAGTTGCACTTGGCATAGGGCTCGTCCTCGACGCGGTGTTAGATCCTGTGATTGGCTCTGTTTCCGATTCCCTGACCTCTCGGCTGGGGCGGCGATTGCCTTTCATGCTGATAGGCCTTCCGCTAACCACCGTGGCGTTTATCCTCATCTTTTCGATTCCTAAGGGGCTGACCCAGCCGGAGCTCTTCGCTTGGGTGGCGCTCCTGTCCATCGCAATTCGTGCTTCGGAATCGTTGTTCAACCTGCCGTTCCAAGCGGTCGGCGCAGAGCTCACAGACGATCATGCTGGCCGCGGGGCGCTGATGGCCTGGAAATTCGGAGTCGGGACCGCCGGCGGTATCGCGGTCGTCGCGTTGGGCTTCGGCGTATTTTTCACCGGGGACAACGGCCTATCACGGCATGAAAGCTACTTTCCATTCGCGGTGAGCTCGAGCCTGGTGTTCCTGCTAGCGGGGCTGCTTGCTTGCTGGTCGGTTTTCGTAACGCAAGACAGGCAACATCCACCCACGACTACGGAAAAGGGATTCCTCCGCAGATTCCGCTTGGAAGTCGCGGAGCTCCTGCGAAATCGATCGTTTCTAACACTATTCGCCTGCTCGGTACTGTTCTTCTCCGGCCTCGGCGTGGCCGGCTCCCTAGGGCTCCACCTGGGAACGTTCTTCTGGCGCTTCAGTGCCTCTCAAATGCAGGAATGGACGTTGGCGGTGCCAGTAGGTTTCTTCCTCGGCGTTCCGCTGGCGGCCATCGTCGTCAAAATTATGGAAAAGCGGACAGCACTGGTGATCGGTATGGCTTTCGTCGGCTTTGGGGTATCTCTGCCCCCTGTCCTGCGAGTCTATGGGTTGCTGCCGCTCGATGGAGGCGCTCTATCGACTCTTTTGATCGGAACGAACTTTGCTACTGGCGCCGTCGCGGCGCTCGCCGGAATTTCGATCGCCGCAATGCTCGCGGACGCGATCGATGAACACGAATATTTGTTCAACGCGCGGCGTGAAGGATTGTTCTTCGCGGCTCTGACTTTCGCGGCGAAAGCGTCCGCCGGAGTCGGATCTCTCGTCGCGGGACTAGTCCTTCAAGCCATTGATTTCCCAAGCGGCGTGACTAAACTCGAGCAAGCATCGAACTTGCCTCAACATACGATCGACCTGCTCGGGCTTTTCGCCGGACCGATTTCTGGATCATTCTTCTTTGGAAGCGCCGTCGCTTGTACGCTGTACCGCCTTGACTCCAAGAAACATTCAGCCATCTTGCGCAGCCTCAGAGCTCGGGCGAGTGGGGTCGATGCGCGTAGCAGTCCACAGGAAGTACAAATCTAGCCCGGGTTCGGGCCCTACCGAATTCGGCCGACTATTCTGTCCGGCTAAGCCGAGCTGAGGGTGCTGAGCGCTTCCACAGACTGTTTGTGCCACTCCCGCGCGCTGCTCAGGAGTCCCGTCAGGCTTTGTGTACCATGCAGTAATCCGGGGAACGTCTTCCACCGCGCTTCGCCGCCGGCCGCGATCAGCCTTTCACCATAGCGCTCGCAATCATCCCTAAAAGAGTCCACCTCACATGCAAATAGTATTGCAGGCGGCAACCCGCTGAGGTCGGGACAAAAAAGGGGCGAGACGTATGGGTCCTTTAAGTCTGCGCCATTGCCGAGATACCTTGATGTTAGGCGCGAGCCAAATTTAGCGATTTCCGGAAAGAGTTTCTGGAACTCATGCCTTGACGGACCGCTGAACGTCAAATCAAGCGCCGGCGCCCACAATATTTGCATTGCTATCGAAGGCCCGTTGAGATCCCGGGATTTTAGACACGCGATGGCGGCCAAATTTCCGCCGGCGCTCTCCCCACCTACAGCGATCCGCGCAGGATCTATGCCTAGTTGACTTGCATTTCCTGAGACCCATAGTACGGCGTGGTAAAAGTCATCGATACCAGCAGGATAGGGGTGCTCTGGCGCTAGCCGATATTCAACGCTGGCGACGACTATGTCGGCGTCGGCTGCCAAGTTGGCACAGACTTCATCTGCTGTGTCGATACTGCCTGTTGCCCAACCGCCCCCATGTGCGAATACAAGTGCTGGCCGCACTTTTTCTACATTAGACGGCGTGTAGGTCCGCACGATAACTGGGTGCTGCACATCAGGGCCGCCGATGCGTTGATCGCGGACGTGCAGTGTGCTCGGCCTTGGGGTGATCCACTTTCCAACCAGTGCGCGGTGACGGGCAAGCTCTGTCGCGCGCTCGGCCTCGATGGACACGGCCTGTCCAATTGCAAGCTTGGACACGAGGTCAACTAGTTGCGGGTCAAGCTTCACGTCTGCTCTCAAAAGGTGCTTTCAGGGACTGCACTTCCTGTCATCTCCCGAAGGACCGAACGTCAACCGGCTTATTGTGCATCTACGAAAAACAATTTGATGATGCACTTCTAACGGCGAACATTCTGCGGCTCCTCGGGATAAAGCAGATGGAGCATCTTCTCCAAAAGCTTCACGGAGTCATCGATCTCCTTTTGATCACGCACAAACAGCGCGTCGATAGCCAGTCCGCGGATTGCGGCGACGAAAAGACGTTGCGCTGCGCGGCCTTCCGGTCGTGGAACGAAGCCGGCCTCGGTCAAAGTTTGAACGATATTGGAACGCGCCGCGGCTTCGATCTCTCGCTGCAGGGGCACCAAGCCTTCGGCCAACGTCTTGTCGGACCGCGAAGCCATCAGAATCTCGGTGACGGCCATACCTGACGGCCGGCTCAGCACTTGCCACGCAGCACGTGGGAACGCAAAGAAGTTCTCACGCGCCGATGCTGTCGGGCTAAGGATCTTCCGATACTGTTCGCGTTCGTCTTCGAACACATACCGGACTACGGCCAGCATTAGATCAATTTTGGTCGGGTAATGATGCGTCATGGCCCCGCGACTGACCTTGGCCATGTCCGCCACGATGTTCCCTGTAGTTGCGCTGTACCCCAGCTTGTGAAGGCAGGAGATGGCGGACAAAATTAGCTTGGTTTGCGTGTCGGAGCTTCTTTCGACGTTGGGCCGGCGCTTTTTTGCGCGCGCAGCTGCACCCGATTTCGCTTGGCGCGGAGCAATTCCGGACTTAGCTCCCCGGCTAGGCGGCGATTTATTTTCTGCTCGGCTTTGCGCGGACAAACTAATCTCCCGGTCTCTAAAAAAAAAGGAACTGGCGGCGGGACCCACCCGCCGCCGAATTCCAGTCTAGCTAAAACTTTACGTCAAAGGAGAGCCCGAAGGTGCGGAATGATTCCGGCCCGAACAGCTGGACGTAACTGGCAGGGTCGGTTTCGAAGGGATATCCCACCGGATTGGGAAGGCGGTAGGATGGAACACGTTGATCGAGCACGTTTCGGACATAGATGGACGCCCCCCACTTTTCTTCAGGCGAGCGTAGCCCTGTCCGCAGGCCGAGCAGCACATGCGACCCAACCGAGTCCGCCGGGTCGTATGCCTGGTCGAAATTGATTCTAGAGGTATACACCACGTCACCATTCAAAAAGGCTTCCATCGCGGGGCTCAGTTCGTAGTGATACTCGCTCTGGGCAGTCAATTTCCACAGGGGGGCACCCACAAGCCGGTTCCCTCCGGCATCGGTCACCTTGGTAGTTCCAGCCGCTCCCGTGCTCATGCATCCTTGAGCGGCCGTCTGCCCTTGCGAGCAAGTAACCAGATAGCCCTTCCCGTACTTAGCATCGTTATACAGCGCCCCGAAGTTCACGGCCCAATTCTGACTGAGGCGCCCCAGGATGCTTAGCTCTACGCCTTTGGTTGTAACCTTCGGCGCATTCCCATAAATAAACGCCGCGAGGCTAGGATCAAAGAACTGGGATTGGAAATTCGCATAGCGGGCGTCGAAAACCGCGAGGTTTACCTGGAGAGTATTGTGGAAGAGGCGGCTCTTGATTCCCGTCTCCCAAGCCATGGGAATTTCAGGCTTGATCACCAAAGGCGCCGAGCCACCACCCGATTGATCGTTGATCGCGGGACCCTTGTAGCCTCGGCTGAAGGTCGCATAGCTCATGATCCGCTTGGTCAGGTCATACTGTAGGCCAAACCTGTAGGAAACGTAGTTGTCCGTGGTCGCACCATCGACCGGTGCGATGCTTTCGAATGCCGCCACTGCCCCAGGGGCAACCTGGGACCTGGTGCTGGCCGATACATTCTCGTGACCATAGCGAAGGCCTAGAATTGCCCGTAGCGAAGGCAGAATCCTCAGCGTCGACTCTTCGTAGGCGGCGTAGCTTCGGCTATTGCCGCCGGTCATGAAATACTGGCCAAGGAGAATTGGATCGAGCGTTCCAAGAGGAGGCGGTAGGAAGCCCAGGAGTTTTCCTTCCAGACCGCCGGTGTCGAATATCCTGCCGTTGAAATAGTAGAGCCCGGCGACGTACTGGAAAGCTCCCTTCCCCTGAGAAGAAAGCCGAAACTCTTGGCTGAGGTTGCGAATGTCGTAGGAGCTGTAGTTCGTGTTGAGAACGTTCTCCTGAATACTGTCCGAATCGGAGTTCTGGTAGTTAAGAAGACGGCGATATGCGGATATGGATGACGCCGTCGCCCAACCAAGATCGTAATCGACCTGCCCGGAGAAGCCATAGGCTTTTGAGGTCGAAATGTTCGTACCGTCTGTGCAACTAGTTGAGTTGTCCGGCCCAGGTGTTACTCCGCATTGCGCGAGGTCGTTACTTAACGCGCTCCCTGGCGTTGCCTGATACACAGCCCAGGGCGAGCCTCCGGATAGCTTGTTCTGCGAAAAATCTCCGATGAGATTGATCGTCCATTTCTCATTCGGCTCCCAGCGATAGCGGCTTCTGAATTCGTAGGTATTGGCGTCATCCCAACTACCCTGATAGGCGTTGTAAATATCATGCGGAGCCTTGGTGTACCCCGCAGACATACGAAGCGCAGAGTAGTCCGTAACGGGCAAATTAAAAGTGCCGTAGACAATTGCACTATCTCGCGTGCCGATGTCTGAATGCAAAGACAGTGAGACGGCACGAGGGTCTGGCGCCACCGTAGTGATGTTGACGATGCCCGCTGAAGAGTTACGTCCGTACAGTGTTCCCTGGGGCCCTTCCAGCACTTCCACTTGAGCAATGTCAAACAGCGGAGGAGAACCGAGCGATGCGTTTGCGAGAGCAACTCCATCCAGGACAATACCCACACTGGATTCGGATGTCCTTGAAAAGGCGACCGAGCCGATGCCTCTGATCTGCATGACGGCGCCGGCAGAGTTGTTGATGGCGGTGACCGACGGAGCGGCCTGGGTGACGCCCGCCACATCGGTGATGTTGAGATTTTTCAATTGAGCGCCGTCAACCACCGTTACCGCAGCAGGGACATCTTGTGCCCGAGCCGAACGCTTAGTAGCCGTAACCACGACTTCGGCAAGCGAGGCCGGGGCAGAGGATGTCTCGGAATGGGCGGCGGCGGGGGCAGGAACACTCGGCTCAGGCTGGGCCTGAGCCGCGACCGGGGCTCCGGACGGCGGCACAGAAGCAGTCGAAGATCCAGAGACTTCCGGGGAAACTGGCGTAGTAGAGGGTGACTGCCCCCCAGCGGCATTTGCATCGAGCCCCTGCGCGCCGACGGAAACAGCAATCATGGTGCAGCCGACCGCCACGATTAGACGGATTATAAGCATCGGGCTCTCCTCCCAGTGATGCTACTAGTAATTGGACTGTTCGAAGTCCTCCTCTTACACTAGACCAATATAAACAAACATTCAAGTTTGTTTGTTCGACGTGAGTCGTCGTTCAGGTGGCATCCGCAAATAAGTGAGGACCATCTCCTCGGAGTTTTTGGGATGACGTCAATTTTGGTGGCAGACATCGGGGGTACTAACGCCCGTTTTGGGATAGCGGAGGTGAGCAGCATCGGAGTAGTGAAATGCGCGAGTACGCTTTGCTTCGACTGCGCCTCATTCACCACCTTTGAAGGCATGGTGGCTGAGTATTTAGCCACTTTGTCGAAGCAGCCCCTATATGCATGCTTTGCTTTAGCCGCTCCGATCGTGAGCGACGTCGTGCGACTGACGAACAACGCCCTTACTGTCGATAGCGCGCAGATAAGATCCCTGTTTGCCTTTGAGCGCGTACTTTTGATCAACGATTTAGTTGCCCTCGCGGCATCGGTGGCTCGCCTGAGTGATGAACAGAAACTCGTTATCCAGGAGGGAAACCACGTTAATGGACCAACCAGTGTATTGGCAGCGGGCACCGGGTTTGGTGCCACGCTAGTTAGCCCATTTAACGGAGGTTGGGCCTACATCGCGACGGAAGCTGGGCATCAGTCATTTGCCCCATCGGAAGAACTGGATTTTGCAATTGCCGCAAAGCTTCGGGGCACGATGCAGCACCTTTCCGTTGAAGGCCTTCTCTCGGGGATCGGTCTTCAACGCATCCATTCAGCCCTGACGGAAATTAACGGGAAGGTCTCTGATGTGCTCTCCGCAAATGAAATTAGCTATAGAGCTGAGAGTCTTGCAGATGCCACCTGCATTGAAGCGCTGTCCACTTTCTTCTCTATATTCGGCAGCGTAGCCGGTGATTTGGCACTTGCGCACGGCGCCTTTGGTGGGATCTACCTCGGCGGTGGCGTAGTAACCAAAAATGCGCCTTTCATCCAGAGCAGCCGTTTCTTGGAGCGATTTTCTGCGAAGGGGAAAATGACCGATGTTTTGCGGAGCGTTCCCATTCATGTAATCCAGTCAAATCATGCCGCCTTGGTCGGCGCCGCACACTGGTTCTTACAGAACTCTTAATCAAAGAGACGATTGTGCAGGGTACCTTTCGGAGGGGCTTCACGCGATTCGTTCGGTCGCAATTCGTCTTTAGTCCTGAACGTGGATCCCCACGGCCTGGATCAAGGCGCCTTCGCAGCCTCCCGAATGCTCATCCGCATGCTGCGAGACGGTAGCATGCTCGTGCCGCTGGACTATTTCCATCTGCTCCGGAACGTCCGCCCCTAGAGACCACCACCTTCTTCAAAATAGCCCCACCCCCGCCGCCTGCAGTAGGTTATTGTAGTGCTGCTCCAGCAGCATCAACGCCGCACGCCGTTCCTCGAAGTATTTGTAGACGTTGTAGACGCCCTTGGTACCCTTGATCGCGTGCCCGAGGGACAGTTCGGCCACGTCATCGATCACCCCAAACTTAGCCAGCAGCGTGCGGGAAGTACGCCGCAGATCGTGGACCGTGAATGGCTCGCGTTTGCCAGTCAGATTCTTCAGCGCCAGGTTCAGGGTGTCGGGCGACACATGTGGATAGCGCCGCTTTCTGGAAATGCGCCGCGCCGGAAACACATACTCGCTGCCGCAGGACAGCACTTTCTGTTCCTTCAGCAGCCGGATCGCCGTGGGCGGTAGCGGAATCACCGGCCGGCGCTTGCGCCGCGGCGTACGCACGCGTTTGCCGGTGGGCTCGGCGATCTTCTGTCCCCACTCTCCGGAATCCAGATCGAACTCCACCCACTTTGCGCCAAGCAGTTCCATCTTTCGGTTGGCGATGCGCAGGATCAACTGCACGGAGATCTCGTTCTGCCGCCCGAAGCTCTCGGACTTGCGGATCGCCTTGAACAGCTCGACCAGCTCCTTGTCGGTCAGCGCGCGCTCCCGCGGCTCCTCGGTGCCGCCCGCGTCCTTCAGGCGCAGCCCCACCGTTGGATTGAAGTCGATACCCGCCACCCGCTCGCGGGCAGCTTGGTCATAGATGCGTCGGATGTAGCGCAACACCTCGTTGGAAACGGTGGGCCCGGCATGCTCGCGCACCCAGCGCAGCAGCTTCTTCAACTCGTCGCTGCGGAACTCATTGGCCGGCCTCGCGCCCACGCGGGCAATGATGTAGTTCTGGACGGTAGACTCAACCTTCTTCTCCGAGGCGATCACACTGCGGATGTCGGTGTCGAGCCACTCGTTGGCGAGAAAGGCAACGGTGTTCTCGCGCGCCTTGAGCTTGGCCAGCTGGTCATTGACCCGCTCGCGCCGCGCATCGGCCGGATCGCTGCCCTGGTCGAGCAGCACGCGCGCTTTCGCCGCTTCGACCCGCGCCGCCGGCAGGCTCATCTCCGGATAGTGCCCGAACAGCATCACGCGGGCCTTGCCGTAGGTGTAGCGGAACAGCCAGTCCTGCGAGCCGCTGACGTGCAGCCGGATGTACAGGCCCTTGGTGTCGGCGATCGACTTCGTGCGCTGACTTTGCGGCAGCGCGGCGGCGTGTTTCAGCCAGGTCTTGAGCTGCTTGTCGCCGGTGATCCGCTGCCCGCCGTCATCCGTGGCGGGACTTTCCTGGACGTCTTCCATCGCAACACCTTCTCATCGACTCAATCGATATTCAGATTGGCTACTCGATGTTCCGGTGCGTCTGGATACAGCTCTGGATACAGCTGTGAGGCCGAACCACCCCGGAATCCGCTGGAAATCCTTGGACTTCCAAGTCCTTATTTTACAAGGTTATCTTGTTGATTTCAAAGCGGAAGATGGACGTAAATGGACGTCCTCAAACCTCACTCGATGTTCTGCACCTGCTCCCGCATCTGCTCGATGATCACCTTCATCTCCACCGCGCACCGCGTCATCTCGGCGTCCTGCGACTTGGAGGAGAGGGTATTGGCTTCGCGGTTGAGTTCCTGCATGAGGAAATCCAGGCGGCGGCCGATGGCCTCGTCGCGCACCAGGGTATCGCGCACTTCCACCATGTGACTGGCGAGGCGGGACATCTCCTCGTCCACGTCCAGGCGCTGCGCCGCCAGGGCGGCTTCCTGGGCCAGGCGCTGCGGCTCCACGTCCACGCCGAGCTCGGCGACGCGGGCGCGCAGGCGATCCAGCCAGGCGTCGCGCACCTGCGGCGCGCGCTGGCGTACCCGCTCCACCAGGATGGCCAGCGCTTCGATACGCTCGCGCAGGAATGCCGCGGTGCGCTCGCCTTCGCGGGCGCGGGTGTCGGAGAAATCCTTCAGCGCCTGCTGGAACAGGGCGGTGGCCTCGGCCAGCGGCGGCGCCACCTCGGCGCCTTCCTGGCGGATCACGCCGGGCCAGGCCAGCACGCGCATCGGCTCCGGAGCGGCCACCGGGCCCAGCTCCTCGCCCACCACGTGCAGGGCGGCGGCGAGCTGGCGCAGACGCTCGCGATCCGGCTCCGGCGCCGCCACCACCGCGGTGTCGCGGTTGAAGCGCAGGCCGGCCTCGACCTTGCCGCGGCCGATGCGGGTGCCGGCGAGGGCGCGCAGCTCGCCCTCGAGCACGCGGAACTCGTCCGGCATCTTGATTTGCAGGTCCAGATAGCGATGATTGACCGAGCGCAGTTCCCAGCTCAGTCGCCCCCAGGGGCCCTGTTGTTCGGCGCGGGCATAGCCCGTCATGCTGCGGATCATGAGCTCCCTTCAGCTCCCTTTTAGGAATATATCGAGACGGCATGCGAATTGTACCGGCCCTGGCCCTGCTCGTCGCCGCCGCCGGCGCCCCCGTGGCGGCCGACGATCCCCCCGCCGCGGCGCCGCTGCTGCACTGGCGCCTGGTGCGCGAGCTGCCGCACGACCGCGCCGCCTTCACCGAGGGCCTGGTGGTGGACGGCAAGGGCCGCCTGCTGGAGAGCAGCGGCGGCTACGGCCGCTCCACCCTGGCCTGGCGCGACCTGGCCAGCGGCCGGGTGCTGAAGCAGGTGGCGCTGGAAGCGCGCTACTTCGGCGAGGGCGCCGCCGTGGCCGGCGACCGCATCGTGCAACTCACCTGGAAGGAAGGCACCGGCCTGGTCTACGACCTGAACCTCAAGCCCACCGGCCAGTTCCATTTCAACGGCGACGGCTGGGGCCTGGCCTGGGACGGGGAGCACAAGCGCCTGGTCGAGAGCGACGGCACCGACGTGCTGTATTTCATGGACCCGGGCTCCTACGAGGACACCGGCCACGTCTCGGTGCGCGACGGGGGCGAGCCGGTGTACCAGCTCAACGAGCTGGAGGTGGCGAAGGAACGCATCCTCGCCAACGTCTGGCACAGCGACCGCATCGCGGTGATCGCGCCCGATACCGGCGCGGTGCTGAACTGGATCGACCTCGCTGCGCTGGAGCAGAAGATCGTCAAGACGCCGGACTGGGATCCTTCCGACAACGTGCTCAACGGCATCGCCTACGACGCGCGCAGCGGGCATTTCTACGTCACCGGCAAGCGCTGGCCGAAGCTGTTCGAGATCGCGGTGGAGAGGTTTGGGCCGTAGCGGGGACTGGGAGCGCTCGCCCAGGAGCTACGTACTCCAAGGCGAGCGGCAAGCCGCAGTTCCCTCTCCCCTTGCGGGAGAGGGACAGAGGGTGAGGGGTTAGTCGCGGGGCGCTCCGGTTGCGCTTCATCGAGGCTTACGCGTGCATACCGAAGCAACAGCGAGGTTGCGCGCAAAGGTGTAACCGTATCAGGCCTGGCTACCCCTCACCCCGCCCTCTCCCGCAAGGGGAGAGGGAGAACTGCGAGGGCTCGGAGTTCATTCCGCTGCGCTGGCGCTGCCCCAGTAGTTGTAGGTCAGCGGCCGCGGGCCGGGTAGGTATTGCTGCTCAAGCTCGTCGAGGCGGAAGCCGCCCCGGCGCAGCAGGCCGGGGATGTCGCGGTTGAGGTTGCAGCCGCCGGCGATCGGCTTCCACAGCGGGTTGAGGCGGTCCTGCCAGCGGCGCACGGAGGCGTCCGGCGCGGCGCCGTGCTCGCAGAACAGCAGCTTGCCGCCGGGCTTGAGCACGCGGCGCATCTCGCGCAGCGCCGCCGCGGCATCGGGGATGGTGCAGAGGGTGAAGGTGGTGAGCACCGTGTCGAAGCTGCCGTCGGCCATCGGGATCTGCTCGGCCGGCAGGTCCACCAGCTCCACTTCCAGGCCGGCCTGCTGCATGCGCTTGCGCGCCAGGCGGTGCATCTGCAGCGCCGGGTCCAGGCCGTAGAGCTTTTCCAGCCTGGCGTGGTCGTAGAACGGCAGGTTGCGGCCGGTGCCGATGCCGATCTCCAGCACGCGGCCCGCCGCGCGTGGCACGATCTTGGCGCGCTGGCGCTGCACCGGCTCGATGCCGCAGGCGAAGTCGATCACCCAGGGCAGTACGTAACGGTCATAAAGGTTCATCATGGAAGCGATCCGCCTGAGTGAGTATGAGCGCGTGGTGTTCTTCACCGGCGCCGGGATGTCGGCCGAATGCGGCGTGCCCACCTATCGCGGGCGCGGCGGCATCTGGGCGCAGTACCGGTGGGAAGAATACGCCTGTCAGGACGCCTTTGATGCGAACCCGGTCAAGGTCCTGGATTTCCACGAGCAGCGCCGCGGCAAGGTGCTGGGCTGCCAGCCGCATTCCGGGCATCACCACCTGGCCGCGCTGCAGGCCGCCCACCCCAGCATCAGCATCGTCACCCAGAACACCGACGGCATGCACCAGCGCGCCGGTGCCACAGTGGCGGCGGAGCTGCATGGCAGCCTGTGGCGGCTGCGCTGCGCCTGCGGCAGCCGCGAGGACCTGGCCGCGGCCAGCTACGCCACGCGCACTTGCGCCGTGTGCGGCGCGACCCTGCGGCCGGACATCACCTGGTTCGGCGACGGGGTGAACGCCGAGGTGTTCGGCCGCGCTCAAAGCCTGATCGAGCGGGCACAGCTGTTCGTGGCGGTGGGCACCTCCGGCATCGTCTACCCCGCCGCCGGCATGATCCCGCTGGCGCGGCAGGCCGGGGCGCGGATGATCGAGGTGAATGTGGACGATACCGAGCTGTCGCCCCTGTTCACGGAACGCCTGCGCGGCGCGGCGGGTGAGCTGCTGCCGCGGCTGTTTCTCGCCTAGAACAGCTTCACGTGCTTTTTGCCTGTCATCCTGAGCGGAGCGAAGGATCTGAGCCGCTTTCCCTAGTCGCCACCGATTCAGATCCTTCGCTACGCTCAGGATGACAAATGACTTTGTTGGGATAATGT
>ERZ1034411.87-NODE-87-length-33713-cov-23.337037_pt1 | contig 33713 bp, 40 predicted proteins | sample MGYA00520583_ERZ1034411 | MGnify/ENA primary metagenome ERZ1034411 (study PRJEB33736, sample SAMEA104288481) | Azolla microphylla | place: Ecuador | collected 1982 | study: EMG produced TPA metagenomics assembly of the PRJEB19522 data set (Is there foul play in the...
CCAATGCCTTTTTTCACTGCATATGTTTCTTTTTATGCTCCCTTGGATTTTTTCTGTCCGTAATTTCTCTCTGTGGCACTTTAGGGTTTGGATTTTTTCTGTCCGTAATTTCTCTCTGTGGCACTTTAGGGTGCGGAATGTGGGCTATATGCCAACTGGGCTTAAAAATAACATACTCTAAAAAGTAATCTTTTTTAAACCGCACAGTTATTGATTTGTTTCTATCTCTTTCCCATTCTAAATAAAAGAATCTACTTTCAGTTACTGTTAAACTACTAGGTTTAGAAATATTTCCAATGGTTTCAATAAATAAAAACATTCCTTTACAAGATTCCAAAGAAATATGAGAATCTTCTTCTGAATCGCACAAATCTTTTAGTTCGCTAATCCGGTTTAAAAGATAATTATTTCTCAATTTAATAATATCAATACTATATTCTCGTATTTCTTCAAAGGTCAATAATTTATCTATTACATCTATTTGAATTAATTTCTTGATTTTTTTTTTTGAGATTATAAGGGTTATATTCTTCAATTATTCAATTATGTTTATTGATTTGTTGGTTGTTAGTAAAATTTTATTTTCTTTGTTTTCATTGAATACACGAAATCCCAAAAGATGTTTTTTTCTATAAAAATCTTGGTTCTTCTGAAAACAAAGATGAAAAGAAAGAGGGACTGAGGTACTCTTGATATTGTTGACTACTGGGGGTTACTTCCATCTTACTCTTCCATTAATTTTTCAATCTCATCTGAAGTTGGGATCTTTTCATTTGTTTTTTCTTCAAATTCTTTCAAAGCTTTATCTAATGAGCTTACAAGTGATTTGGCAGTAATGTGATAAGCATTGAGCACCGCTTCTGCTTTTCCATTGCGTCTTAATGAAATTAAAGTATGACTTTTAGATACTCCAATAGCAAACTCGTTGAAGTAAATACTATTTAATTCACCAGATTTGATTATCTCTATCATACTTTGTTCTTGATTGTGTTTTTCTGAATCCATTACCTTGCCTCTTAGTGCTATTGCCAATATTATAGATTGATTCGAGGAAAACCCAGTTACTTTAATTTAATCTCACGCAAAAACCATAAAAACAACTTTGTGCCTTTGCGTCTTTGCGTGAAAATATCCTTCTACAGGCTGTGGAAATACTTATCTAAAGCCTCATGTACCAACTCAGTCATTGGCCGATTTTGCTTTTCTGCTGTTTCCTTAAGTTGCAGATAAACATCATCTCGCAAACTCACCCGATGACGAGATTTACCGTTACTGGTAGGTTCTCCCGGTGTGTAGTTAGCTGAAAATTCGCGGATAGCATCAAAACCTGTGCGATCACAAAAATCACCAAAACTCTCTTTACCCTTCCGCGACTTCTTAAACAAGACAAAAATTGGCTCTAAAAAGCTTTCTATGTCATTGTCGTGTAATTTTTCAATGATAGGTTGTGCTAACCGTGTTTGATCTGGTGAACCACCCAACCAAACTTGATAAGATTCCGGCGCACTACCCACAAACCCTAATTCTGCCATATAGGGACGAGCGCAACCGTTAGGGCAACCAGTCATCCTCACTACAAAATGGTCTTTTTGTAAACCCAGTTTATCTAATAAAGCCCGGATTCTTTCTAAAATTCTAGGAATTGCCCTTTCTGATTCCGTAATCGCTAAACCACAAGTAGGTAAAGCGGGACAAGCCATAGCATAGCGGGTTAAGGCTGCGATTTGCGTAGGGTCAACGATAATACCACACTTGTCGAGAATCTCTTGAATAGCTTCTTTATCTTCCCGTAGAATATCGTAAAAAATCAGGTTTTGGTTAGGTGTGAGGCGGATGGGTAAGTTAAATTGTTCAACAATTGACCGCAAAGCGGTTTTCAGTTGAAATTTACCTTCATCTTTTACCCGACCATTATCAATGGAAATCCCTATGAATAGTTTACCGTCGCCCTGTTCATTCCAGCCCAGGAAATCTTGATATTTGAACTTGGGTAATTCTTTAAACGGTTCGACAGATTTACCAAAGTATTCTTCGACTTTAGCGCGGAATTTATCTATACCCCAATCATTGATTAAATATTTTAATCTGGCGTGTCTTCGGTCTGTGCGATCACCATAATCTCTCTGAGTCGCAACAATCGCCTTAACGATATCATAAACATCATCTTTGACCACATAGCAAATTGGGTCAGCTAGTCGCGCAAAGGTTTCTTCTTTATTGTGGTTTCTTCCTAAACCACCACCCGCAAAAACATTAAAACCTTGGAGTTCCCCTTTCTTATTGGTCATTACGACCAAAGTCAAATCTTGGGAATACAAATCAACGGAATTATCACCAGGAACAGTCACGCAAATTTTAAATTTGCGGGGCATATAGTGAGTACCATAAATTGGTTCTAGGGAATCATGAATAATAGTACCATTACCATTCTTTTCCCTAGCTGCTTTCACATCTGGATGCTCTTCCGCACTAATGGCTTTTTCCCCATCCAACCAAATCTCATAATAAGCACCAGTTTGGGGTGAGAGCAAATCAGCGAGATTTTGGGCATATTCCCAAGCATACAGATATTCTGGGCGATTTTTAAAAGGTACAGCGGGAGCCATAACGTTGCGGTTGATGTCACCACAAGCACCCAACGTTGAACCCAAGTTTCCAACAATTGCAGCGATCGTACTTTTCAGATTCTTTTTCAAAATCCCGTGAATCTGAAAACCCTGACGAGTTGTAGCTCTTAACGTATGATTACCATATTCATCCGCCAACTTATCCAAAGCCAAATAAAGCTGCGGTGGTACTAACCCACCAGGATTTTTTGTCCGCAGCATCATTTGGTAATCTTTCTCCTGTCCCTTAGCACGATTATCACGGTTATCCTGTTGATAAGACCCATGAAACTTCAGAATCTGCACCGCATCTTCACTAAAGTGGGTTGTATCCTGAAGAATTTCTGTTGCTACAGGTTCACGCAAAAAATCACTGTTTTCTTTGATACCTTCAACTCTGGAAGGCTTGCGGTTGGTCAGAGAGGTAGGAGCAGTGTTAACCATTACAGTAGTATGTTTGTCAATAATGCACGAGTTAAAGCCAAATTTAGGAATTGAAAAATACCTTATTCAGCTGGTAGAACACCGAAAATCCGGTCGGGATTATGAAGAATAATTTAATCTTAACACGGTGAAATGCTGGCTTTATTAGTGATGTAACACTTAATAAAACCAGCATCAACAGTAAATAGGTGTAATTAAACACAACATATTTTTGCCTTCTCCTGTTGACCTAAGACTATGAACATAGTTGTTGTCAACAGTATCTATAAACTTGAATTGCACCAACTTACTGAGGATATATATTCTATCAGACTAAGTTAGCAACTCAGCTAACTTTTTACCGAAAACGATAGCCGATACCACCATTGATGCTAACAGCAGAAGCATCACTATTTTGGTAAGCACCGAGTCCTACTTTAGCGTTAGTATAGACTAGGAAATTTTTAGTAACTTCAGATTCCATCCCTGCACCTACAACTACAGCATCTCTGTTACCAATGGGAGTTGGTTTACCATCTGACTCTACAAAAGAATAGCCACCAGTGATAAAGGCATTTGTTTTATTAGCAATGGGTAAATCTACAGAAACTTCAGGAATGATCGCACTGGTTTCATCACTCCAAAGGACATTACCCCGTGCAGAAAAAGGAGTATTGCCCAATTTGACACGCCCTGTAATACTTCCACCAAAGGTAGCCGCATCACCACTTTTTCCACCATTGGTAACACCAGCAGCTACACCAGCACCAATATAACTAGCATCTGTGCCTTTTTGTGTTTCAGCAGAAGCTCTACCAACAGACAGAAATGCAGGAATAATTACTAAGGAAGATAAAGCAGAAATTGTAACTAAAGACTTGAGAAAGCGTTTCATAATTTTCACCTAATTTTAGAAGTTTTACTGTTAAATTGTAGGTCGAATATCAGCTAAAAATGTTCCAGATGATTTTAAAATTTACTACAGTTATTGTTTGTTCCTATTGATGCAATCTATGGAAGATTAAGTGGGAGAAGTAAATTTTTGAATCATTTTGAATCAACAATTATAATTACACATCTAGAGCCTAGTATTCCAGATTCAGAGATTTACTAGCAATTTTCCTGGAAATTGAATCATGGTAACGACTGAAAACGTATTGTCGGGTTTAATGGGTGTATGTGTCGGAGATGCATTGGGTGTACCCGTGGAGTTTACAAGCCGTGCTGAACGCCTAAAATCTCCAGTCACATCAATGTTGGGTTATGGTACGTGGGATCAACCACCCGGAACTTGGTCAGATGACAGTTCACTAACTTTGTGTTTAGCAGAATGTCTTTATGAGGCATTTTCTCTCCATGCTATTATATATAGTCAAGTCCTTCTGGCGTTGGTACAAAGAAGGTTACTGGGGCGCTTACAGTGAAGTCTTCGATATTGGTGGCACTACAAGACAACCTGTTGTTAATTGCCATCAAGGTGTATCACCTCTAAAAGCAGGAGGTACTGGTGAAAATAGTAATGGCAATGGTTGTTTGATGCGAATTTTGCCAATGGCTTATTTTTATCAGACTTGGACTTTCCAGGAATTGATAGAACGAGTACATCAAGTTTCTTGCATTACTCACACCCATCTCCGATCCCAAATGGCTCGTGGGATTTATATTAGTATTGCTGTGCAGTTATTGGCAGCACTGAAACCCAAACCCGCTTATTTGCAAGGCTTAGACAAGATTCAATACCTTTATTCTAGTAGTGAATATGCTTTAGAGAAACCCCATTTTGATAGAGTTTTCAGTGATGAAATTGCCCGAATACCCATCGAAGAGATTAAGTCTGGCGGTTATGTGATTGACACCCTGGAAGTATCTTTATGGTATTTATTAAATAGCTCATCCTACGCCCAAGCTGTACTCACATCTGTCAAGTTAGGGGGGATACGGATACTACTTACTGGGGCGGTAACTGGTGGTTGAGCGGGAATTCATTACCGTGTGGCAAATATTCCTACCGAATGGCTGGAGCAAATTGCCCGCAAATCGGACATTATAGACTTGGCAAATCCTGTCTCCCTAAGGCACTCTAAATCAGGGTGTAGGGAAAGGGGTGTTTCTGTCCTTCGTAACGGGTGTTTTACTACCTATTAGACTGCTCTGAGGAAGAATACTCACTCTATTTGCACTTGTTCATTGATCCATTGTTGCTAGCTAGGACTAGAGAGCAGAATCGGTAGAGCCATGATTTCTGGGAGTTGATAAGAATGGAGCTCTGTGATTTTGGCTTCTAAAGTTGAGAATAGCGCCAAATTTCTTTTCATCACCAACGGCCATTCATTCTCCTTGTGGATTTCTCCTTGCCATCTGTAAATAGAGTGGATAGGTGACAGACTGACCGCAGCCGCGAGTTTAGCTTTGACAACTGCTTGTAAGATCGCTTTAGCTTCCTGCTCAGAAGCAACTGTCACCAATACTACACCATAACCAGTTGGTTGCTGCATTTTTGCTAAACTAGAGACAAGGAGTAAACCTGGCCATCAATCAACAGTCGGGTAATGCCTTTGGCTTGTAGATGGGTACTAGCCTTATGCAGCATTCTACTGTCAGGAACTTTAATCACGCGATCGCGCTTAGTAGAGAAGCGTTTAGCAACTCGATGATTATCAAAAACTGGCAGAGTTTTCTGTTGAGTTTCGATAGTAGGAATCAGACCCAAATCCCCAAAATCCTTGAGTGGTCTGGTAATTAATTCCGCAGAACGGTCAATTACCAAATAGCAAGTTTTCGGCAAATGTGCCACAGACAAAGGTAAAACTTGAACAGCTACTTCCCCTGGTCTACGTTTTGTGACTAAGGGTTTTTGCTCCTCAAAGTCTTCATCCTCAAAGTCCTCATCATCTTCATACAAATCGTCATCTAAATCATCCAAATCATCAGACTCATCCAGCAAATCATCGTCGAATAAATCTCCAATAACGCTTGCCTCCGGCTCTTCATCCTCTAGAATTGTTCTAGGGATGCTGGGGAGTTCAGTCGGTCTATGTCTAACGATTTCTATTTCTTTAACTACTGGTAGTTTCGGTTTTTCCGTCTCTGGTTTTTCCGTCCCTGGTTTTTCCGTGGCTGAGGAGCGCGTTTTCACCCGTCTAATAGCCGGAATGGGTGGTGGAATCGTCTCAGACTTAGGAAGTTCTTCTATCGCTGGCTTCTCTGGTTCAAGATGAAGCAACTCTAAGGGGGGCCTATTGCTGCTTAGAGTTGCTGTCTCTATCTGTGGTTGACTCAACAGAGGTAACTGCTCGTAACTTACCTGTGCTCTGCCTTCAGGGGTTCTAGCAGCACGTTTTAAAGAAACAAGGTATTCGTAATCTTCTTCAGGTAAGGTACTTTTGAGCAGTCTGCTAATTGTTGAGTTACTCACTCCATACCGTTCTGCCAAAGTCGAAGTAGTTTCGGCAGTCTCTCTATATAACTTGAGAATTTCTTGTTTGTCAGAATCTGTTAATTTTCTCACGGTAGACACCAAAATTTGCTAAGTTCGTTTGCGTCCACTTGTACGTCGCTTAAGGCTTAATGATGCTTCATATTCCAAAGCAGCGCCCATACCAAATAACACTCCACTAAATACCCAGAACACTTCTAGTATGTCTCCACTTTGATAATCTGGAAGATAATTAGTGGCATATTTAAACCACATATCTGCAATGTATAGCGAAAATGCCGCTGCTGCAATCATTCTCCAGGAGAGAGAAACTTTTCCTCCCCAAAAAGCCAGCAACATAATAGTCGCAATAATTAATAGCAGTACATCACTAACTATATAAAACCAATTCAAAACAAAAGCAATTTGTTGATAAATAGGAGCAAGTCCCTCGGCCGGTCCCTTATTTGTCTGAGAAATCGACCAGGCTACAAAACTTCCTAACACTCCAATTGAGGCTACAATCAGCCACTGCAATTTTTCTAGATTGATGCGCCGTGAAAACAAAGCTAAAGCCATACCAGCGCCGAGAAATAAGTAAGTCAGTACAAAAAACACATCCCCTAGAGACACTTCTGGATCTTGCTTTAACACTACTTCTGTGTAGCCGAAAAATATGCCTCCAACGCAATAAGCAATCATACCCAAGCCGATCAAGAGCCAAACCTTTCGACTACTGACAATTTGAGTGCTGCGCCAGTTTCTTAAGCATAATACACCTGCACCCAAGTAAGCCAAAGCTTCAAAAATATTTGTTCCTAAGACGTACCAATTACCACGGATTTCTGTGTTATTTGACCCTGGTATTTTAGCGCTAAACAACAAAAAGTATAACAGAGCTAACACAGACCAGCTAATGCCAAGCAAGATGATGTTTGGAGTAGAGAAAATGGACTTTGAACGGTACGAATTGTCGTAAGATTTACTCATAGGTTTCAACTAGGTAAATGCACTTTAGCAATATTTTTGGCGGAATTGATTGTGTTACAGACAACAGTTGACTAGATAGAGCATAGGATTTTTCACCAAAACCACCACTAATGGATGGTTGGTGAGCAAATAATATCCATGCTACTGCCAAAGTTTACCTAGTGGAGATTGATTTAACCAACCGATAAATACTAATCGCTCTTCTTCTGGCATATCTTGTAATCGATCCTCTAATTGACGGGCAAAGTTCGTATCACCAAAATATGTTTTTCCTAGTCGATGTAGCTCTTCCAGGAGAATAATCACATGAGTTTCTTGCCAAGTAGGCAATTTGGGCATTTGTGAAGGCTCCACAGTTATCATAGATTTGGCTGACTCTAAAGAAGACGCTTGAGGAAATTGCTTTTGTTGTAATATCCCCGTTATCTCTTTTTCAAATAAACTAGCTTGCCGATTGCCTAATAAATCTTCAATGTCTAGATAAACGGCTTGCAGCAGTAGAATACTAGCCAACGTCAAAATTTCCGTGTTGCTATGCCTACCTGTGTCATTTTCTAGCTGTTCCAAGCGGATTTTACCCCAGACGCTATAACGTTCTGGTTCTTCTAGTAAGACACAGGCTTTACCACGATTGTCTGTGAGGGATCTCCACAAAGCTTTGGCTTCAACCTCTTGACTGGCTTTTAAAACACTTATCAGGCGAAAAGTTTGCCCCTGATAATGGAGGATCGGCACCTGCTGATCCCGCGTTGGGTGCTGAATTGTTGATATTTCAACATCCTGGCGTTTAAGAATAAACATGGCACTAGCAAATAACTCCTCACAGGGGCTGTTTTGACAAGGGATATGTCATGGACTTGGGCAAGATTGCCAAAAGTATAATTATTTATATTATGGTTATGGTGGGGTAAAATTAGGCAATTGCCAAATGCTTTACGAACTTATGCAGAAAATGGCATTAGTTGATATGAGCAAATTACCCCTTGACATCACAATATATCTGAAATCTGCCATTTGGTTAGTTGTTAGTGTACATCGACTGACTAACGACTAGGGGATTAGTGTTGATATTGTGAAATTTTTAATTTTATCTTGCTTGTTACTAGGAAAAAGAGATATCATGGTCTATGATGGCTTTTTGAGAAGCCAGATATTTGGTCTTGGGCGCGTAGCTCAGTGGATAGAGCAATTGCCTTCTAAGCAATCGGTCGCAGGTTCGAACCCTGCCGCGCTCGTTTTAATTTAAGATGTACCCTCAAAGCTCTTTAAGTAATGACATGGGCTAATGTAGGCTAAATTACAAAAGCTTTTCCTGGGAACTTTGTAATATACCGGTATTACTTATAGATGTGGAGGTTAGCAAAAACGAAGCTGCTTTTTGGGCTATAACTTCAGAAAGCTTAACCTTATTGATAGTAACTAAACCTTCGTTGACGAATGAATCTCTCACTAAGGCTTTTTCTCCACTATTAAAAGAAGTTTCATAAAATACTTCTTTAATTCCAGCGGAGATAACTAACTTTAAACAAGATAAACAAGGTTCCAAGGTTACATATATACTAGCACCATCTGTAGATATACCATAGTTTGCGGCTTGTGCGATCGCATTTGCTTCGGCGTGTACAGCCCTTGATGGTAAGGTCTTACTTGCATCACAACTAGTTAGCCCTGGATAGCAATATCCTTGAGATGTACAATGGGCTGAACCAGATGGTGAACCATTATAACCTGTGGCTACGACTTGCTTATTTTTAACAATTACAGCACCCACTGGAAAAGCTATACAAGTTGAGCGAGTCGCTGCTAGTTTAGCCAACATGAGAAAGTATTCATCCCAAGTTGGTCTTTGATGGTATTCGTTAGATGAGTCAATATCCTGCATAGTTTGTTAATTTTAAACTTTATTCTACTGCTGTAGTGACAACAAAAATCCTAGACGCTATTTTTGCCACTTTAATAAAACGGGTTTCAATTGATTTAAAGCATCTTCACAGTCATTAAATTGAATCTCAGTAATCACAGTGGGAATACCACGAGGAAATCTTGATGTCCTTTTACTTTTTTCGTACCTAATAATAGGAATTTTGTTATTTTCTGCATAAGCTAATTCCATTCCTACACCGAAAGAAAGGAAACGAAGATAAGCAATAATCAAGTCTGATCTGATATGCTCACCTGATGCTTATCTTGCTCGAAAACTTCACGAGGAGTAATATCAGGATTATTTACTGGATCAGTGTGTAAATATGGTTCATAAGCTTGAAGAAAATTTCTTCACAAACAAAGCCTATTTTCTCATAAAATGCTTTAGTTTGTGCTGGATGTTTCACATCAGTCGGCGCACCGGACACATACACTTTGTACATTTCTACTACTTACCTTTTAGCACAAAAACAGACAACTAAGTTTTATCACAAAAATCAGTGATTCAAATTATCAATATCTTTCTGCAAAAATAGAGGTTATTATTTTTATTTGCGTGTGGCTGAATTAACTATTGGATGAATTTGTGTTTTTATCTGTCTAAGAAACATATTTAAGTTGGAGGTATATGAATATGAAGGTTTAAATAGGGCAATAGCTGAAATAATTACTGCTAATCAGGCTGCAATTGCACTTAGTGCTGTCCATCTTACCTGCTCATCTGAACCTAAAAAACTAAGCAATGTATCTTGAATACCTACTTTAAGTTTTTTCTTCTGATTCCAGCATCAGTTTCTTTAGGAGTCCAGTATTATCTCTAATCCAACTATTTTCTCTGTGATTAAAATAATAATCATCAATTTCATGACGATGACGCTGTCCACGAAGTACATCTAGTGTTGTGGGATTATCCGAATTGGGTTCAGTTAAGGTTTTAGAACTTAATTTTTCAATTGCCTATTTGGCAATTGGGCTTTGAACATCTCTTACATTAACTCTAATGGCTGCCTCTGAAAAATTATGAATGGCTATACAAGGAACACCTGGCCAGTTAGGATTTACTCTTGTACCAATATGTCCTAAAGCAACTGAAACTCTATCAACCACAGAATAAAGTGGACCTCAAAATAGATTACTAAGCCAGAGAGATTCATCAGTCCATACTAGAGTAGTATCTTTTGGGGGTATGTAGAAAAACTTCTGTTCTTCATTAGGGTTATCTTGCTTTGCTTCTTTATCTATTGGTAAGCATTTTTTTAGTCCAATTGCATAAGCATACTCACTAGCCGTTAGACATAAATCAGAGGCTTTAATGCTACCTGGTTTAAGAGGATGAAAAACTATTCCTTTACCAAGCTCCCTAATAATATCCCGCTCACTCAAAACTGACATGAAATACTCCCTGGGCTTTATATATCATTAGAATTTTGTACAACCATTCGCAACAAGGTTGCTTGTTAGCAGTTACTTATCTTGAATATAGGACTTGTCAAGTTTAATACAGTCTGCCGCTTTTTGCAATTCCAAACCTAAATATGCAGCATGATCTGGACGTATTGCAGGGGAAGCAGCACAAATTTCTCTGATTAATTTTAGAGCATTTTTACCATAGTAGCAACCGACAATCTCCCCACTACCGGGGGTTGTATGTGTGACAACAATTTGACCATCTGCAATTTCAATTAAAAAGTTTCCTGCGGGATCATAGTAATCTATGTTCCTGCAAATAGCCACATATTGTTGTTGAATCAGTTGTTCTGCATTGCTCCAAGTATCATCATATATATGAGCCGACTGACTCAGAGTTATTAGTGGTCCCATTTTCAAATCATATTCAGAACGTTTAGCAATTTCATCTCTAATATGTTTTTGCAAAGCTCTTAATCCCATTGCATTTGCAGGCCAAGCGGCAAACATATCATTACTTCTGAGAGTCGCAGTTAGTGATAATTCATTATCAACAATTCTCAGCCAAATATGATTCAAACAAGGACTGCCACCTTGATCATGATCTTTTACATCCCATAATGTCATGACTGCACTAGCCGCATCAATTTCTCCAACTAATTTATTAACCACCTGCTCAATTTGATCTCGTCCAAACCAAGAACGCAAACGTTGACCATAGGTATATTTCACTCCTTCACGATTAGGTGAATCATCTAAAATTTGAGAAATATATTCTTCTAGAAAGCTTCTATGAATTGGTAAATAATTTGGTTCAGGAAAATAAAAATCAGCAGGTTCATCGGTGATAACTGCTATCAAATCTATTAATTCTTGCCATTTGCCATCATAGCCGGTTGGTCTTATTGTGCCTGTGGTTTTAATGCGATGAATAATTTTTACCCAAGTTTCAGCTATGGTTTTACCTTCTATGCGATGTCCATAACGTGAACCAGGTAAAACTGTGGGTTCAACGGTAGACATGGGAAATTCTAATGGAAATCCCCAAGGCTCAATTATTTCTCTTTGAGAGTACTTTTTAACTAAATTAACTGCTTCTGTAATTGATTTAGCTTCTTGAACTTCTATTGAATGTCTGAGTTTTCCTAAGGAATTAATATCAATATCAATTTCAATATAACCAGGAATGGCAGAAAGAACTTTCCAGGATTTACGTCCGGTGTCACTTAAACTTTCTTCAACACCATTGTGAAAAAAGTCGAGTAAGCATTGAGAAGCACCTGCGTTTTTATCTTCTTTGGTGGCGTTAAGAATTACTAAATAACGAACATGGGGATTTAATAATAAATTACGGATGAGTAAATTTATCCCTCTGGTGGGAGAGTACAACTGACCGATAACGGCGTAATCTGAGGGTTGCAGGTGTTTAGTGATCGCTTGCTTGACTGTCCACCCTGTAATTACTGCTGTTTGCCCATTTCCATAAATCAACTGGTTAGGCTTATGTTGGGCTGTGTAACGAAATTGAGTTGTTTGACCTGTGTGTGTCATCTTTAGCTAAAGGTAAAATCTTATTAAACTAACATTACTCTGATAGATCAATGTTTTTATTTTCACAAATCTTAACTTTTATTTAGCAATTTAGATTCTATCTAAAGATTTACGCAAGTGTCACACTCAAGTTGCTTGTAGGGTACGTCAGATGTAGAAAATCTGTTGATACTAAGCAATTGCTAGGTCTGACCCACCTTAGTAATATGCCATTTGGGTCAGACCTGGATCTCAATACCATCTTTAATGTAAGTTGTTATACTGCAAACGGGTGAAACTTGGTGGTAGCTGAAAATACTTGTAAAGTATTGATTGAATTGTTATATTTCTCTACATAGGCAAAATTATGGAAATAAAATCATGCGTGGAAGCGGTTCTATGATAGACGACCAAGGTAAAAGGAATAGCTTTGCAGTTGAGCCAAAGATATATGTAGACGAACAAGGCGATCACACAGGATTCACAACCTATGCAGAACTACTTAACGGTCGGCTAGCAATGATTGGATTTGTATCTTTGATAGAATTAGAAGTATTGACAGGACACGGTGCTTTAGGTCTTTTAGCAAGACTTTAAAAATCATTAAAAATTGCGTTATATAAAGTTGTATAAACTAGAGAGATGGGAATTTTCCATCTTTAATTTTGTGAACTTTTGAGGGTATTTAATGCTATACTATAAGTAGTAAGTATAGGGTGAATCTATGGTTTTAACTGCTTCAACGATGTTATCTCTAGGTACTAAGGCACCAGATTTTTATCTACCAGAAGTTGGATCTGGAGAAATAATTTCACTAGCTAATTTTGCAAATAAAAAAGCACTATTAGTGATGTTTATTTGTCGGCACTGTCCATTTGTAAACCATATTCAAACAGAATTAGCACAATTAGGAAAGGATTACTTCAACACCGATTTAGGGATTATAGGTATTAGTGCTAATGATGCTCAAAACTATCCAAATGATGCACCGGAATCATTGAAAGGAATGTCCACTGAGTTGGAATTTAAGTTTCCTTTATGCTACGACGAAACCCAAGCAATAGCGAAAGCTTACACAGCAGCTTGCACACCGGATTTTTTTCTATTTGATCAGGAAAGAAGACTAGTTTATCGCGGAGAATTAGATGATAGCCGCCCCAGTAACAACAAACCCGTAACAGGTGCAAATTTGCGAGCAGCGATTGAAGCTGTGTTGGCTGATCAAGCAATTACAAATGAACAACAACCGAGTATTGGTTGCAACATTAAATGGAAATCAGGAAACGAACCTAATTATCAGTAAGGAATAGGTTGTAGGGAGCAGTAGGGGAAAATAACAACTGATAATTAACTGATAACTGATAACTGATGTTCAATGATCAATTTCCAAATTGAGGATATAGCGTCCTAGTTGGATTTTCTCTGACCACAATTCATATTCAAGCCGTAAATTCTCTAGTATAATTCTTCCGGTGATGTCTAAAGTATTCGTGAAATTACGTAAATGAATTGGTTTCTGCGGTTGTAAAGACTCATTGGGCAACCAATAACGACTAATGCCATAAACACCTTTTTCCCAGAAATGTCGGTAACTTACTTGAGTGTTACCTTGCATAGTCATAATTACTCGGTAAGGTGAAATCTCCAACCACAAAATTCTGGGACTGGTGGGAGTGTCGAAATTTTTTTGAGTTTGAGGAAGGGGATCTTCTGGACTCAGTAAACTTCCTACTTCACAACTAATTAGAGGTGGTGCAGTCAATAGTAAATGAAATCGCTCAGTATCTTTTTGATACAGTGTCCCGGCAGTTTCAACTACAGACCAGACTGGCAAGTCAGTGGAAATAATGGATAAACAAACAGGTTTGCGGTGATGGGTGAGCATGAGAGCAATAAGTGTGAGAAGCCGTTGAATAAAATCAAATGAACATTAGGTGATCTAAAAAGTTAGTTTAAACAACTAAATAGTAAAACCTGCTTAATATTAACCGAATCTAGTAATTTGTTAATCTGGACAAGTCAATATGCAAAAAGGTGGAAATTAAAGCTAAACAATAAAAATGATGCTTTTTTTAGAGATAATTAGTCGATAAATCAAGGTTGTGAATATTTTTCTCAAGACTCTCAGAATATAGCCAGAACTTAAGGAGAGCAAAAATTCATGGTTGAGGCACGAAAAGCGATAGGATACTAGGAAGGAATTCACCAGTGGCAGCTTAAGAAGTCACTGAGAGATTTCAAATCTATTCAAAAGCCAGTGTATCCTAATGTCGGCTGCTGTTATAATTTTAGAAACTCAAGAAAACGCTTCTCATAACTTAATTATTCAGCGACCCCCTGCTGGTCTGTCTCTACAGGGTCGCATCAGAGTTCCTGGGGATAAATCTATTTCCCATCGGGCTTTGATGTTGGGTGCGATCGCTGAAGGTGAAACTCAGATTCAAGGACTGCTTTTAGGTGAAGACCCCCGCAGCACTGCTAACTGTTTCCGGGTGCTTGGTGCGGAAATTTCTGAATTAAATACGGAATCTGTGCGGGTAAAAGGGATTGGACTGGGGAATTTTCAAGAACCTTTTAATGTGTTGAACGCAGGTAACTCCGGTACAACCATCAGATTGATGTTAGGCCTTTTAGCTTCCCATCCAGGGCGATTCTTTACGGTTACAGGTGATGATTCGTTGCGAGCGCGTCCTATGTCCCGTGTTGTCAAACCTTTACAACAAATGGCAGCAGAAATTTGGGGACGCAAAGGTAACTCGTTAGCACCCTTAGCAATTCAAGGACAAGCCCTCAAACCTATTCATTATCATTCTCCTATCGCTTCGGCGCAAGTGAAATCCTGTATTTTGCTTGCAGGTTTAAACACCGAAGGTCAAACTACCTTCACCGAACCCGCTTTATCAAGGGATCACAGTGAACGGATGTTACGAACTTTTGGGGCGGAATTGAGTATAGACCCAGAAACCAATAGTGTTACCGTAACTGGTAATGCTAAACTCTACGGTCAAAAAGTGATTGTTCCCGGAGATATTAGTTCAGCGGCTTTTTGGTTAGTTGCAGGGGCTATTGTTCCCGGTTCTGATTTGGTTGTGGAAAATGTCGGTGTGAATCCCACCCGCACCGGAGTTTTAGAAGCTTTATCAATGATGGGAGCAGATATTGAACTGGAAAATCAGCGAGAAGTTGCTGGGGAACCGGTCGCAGATTTGCGGGTGTGTTCTAGTCAGTTAAAAGGTTGTACCATTGCAGGGGATATTATACCCAGATTAATTGATGAAATTCCCATTTTGGCGGTAGCTGCGGCTTTTGCCCAAGGGACAACCATTATTCGAGATGCAGCAGAGTTGCGAGTCAAAGAGAGTGATCGCATTACTGTGATGGCACAACAACTCAATCAAATGGGAGCAAAAGTGACGCAATTACCTGATGGAATGGAGATTACTGGTGGTACTCCTTTGATGGGTGCCGAGGTAGACAGTTATACAGATCATCGGATAGCTATGAGTTTAGCGATCGCTGCTCTTAATGCTAGTGGAACTACTACTATTCACCGTGCAGAAGCAGCAGCTATTTCTTATCCCAATTTTACCAACACTTTAGTAGAAGTTTGTCGTTAAAGGTGATCGAAGAGGCTCTTGTGCAGAGAGCTTTCTAGGAGGGGGGATTTTAAACTCCCCTATACCACTCATGGTTGCAAGCCACCACTGAATTAGGGCTTGCTGATAGCTTAGCGTGGCGTTAAGGCATATAAATGGAAAACCTGGATAAATCAATAGTTGAAGGGCTATTTAAGGTTGATAAGATACAGTAAATCCGCCTTGATACCATGAAAACTCAAACACTTTTTCAGATTCTAGATGATTCTAAATCCTCCTGTTCTTCCTTCTTCCTTCTTCCTTCTTCCTTCTTCCTTCTTCCTTCTTCCTTCTGACTCCTAATCGTCACGAAGAAGTTTTTCAGCACGCCCCAATGATCTTGAATTTTTAATTTTTAATTCCCCGACAAAGCTCACAGGGGATTTTTGATTTTCCCCTGTTTCCTTATATATTATAATTTTCTGTTTATGGATGCAAAACACTGCCGATATAATTCACAGCTTGGTATTACTTTATCTTTTAACTGTTTAGTCAACCCCATAGTACTCAGTGTATAAATCATGATCGAATCTCATGATTTTAGTTCTTGAGCATTGATGACACTATCTAACGCTTTTGCTAATTCAGCGTCTTCTTACAATGTTGCTTGATGACATTGCAAATGAGAAGAATAAATTCCACTCGATGTAGCTGCTGTATTCAGAAATTGAGCAAAGTTAATTTCCCCACGACTAAGATGATAAATAGCCGTATGTGTTAACGCTGGATGTCCTTCCAGCATCGCCATCAGTTCTCCAGCTTCCTGGTAATCAGTCCATTTGAGTCCATAGCGTTGAGCTAACTGCTGTGCCTGCTCTAGATTAAAACTGCTTAACTCTATTGGCAATCCTACATTAAATGGCGATTGTTTTAATTGAAGAGGGACATAAATTTTAGTTCAGTGGACTATAATCAACCGTAACTTTTGCCAAATTCGTTCTCTCTTACCTTCTTCATACTAAGAACGAAACAAAGGTAAAACATCTTTTGCGACTTGAGGATGTTCAAAAATATAATTGACTTCATCGAACGCTAAAACTAGTGGAGTATCAATTTGCTTTAAGATATGGTTGCAAAAATAAGGAGAACAACTAATTTTGCTGCCGATATCTTCATCCCAATAGTCTTCTAACTTTGATTCAAACTGAAGTTCACGAGTAATATTTGCACACAGCCAGCGCAAAAAGCGATTCAAATCGTCCAAAATTACGTCATCAATTTGTTCTAAATTTAAGCTAACAGTAGGGTAGCCTTGGTGAGTGAAATAATTTAAAATTCTCAGTAGTAAAGAGGTTTTACCCATTTCCCTAGATGTTTTAGTTCGCACTAAAGACCCGGCTTTTTTAATTTCTTCATAAACTTGTATTTCCACCGCAGTTCGTTCAATGTAGAAAGGAGAATCGAGAGGAACTGCACCGCTTGGATAACAGGGAGAATTGAGGTAACTGTCCATATTTTCTATAGACCCAGGAGGATAGGGGCTAATATGGGATGAAGATAGGGTTGCTGAGATGTCTTTGAGCCTATTTAACTCCGAATTAGTGGTAACTATCTGGGAATTAGACATTTGCCTTGTCAGATTGTCATTTACCCAATCTAAACTAAAGACTTTCCCATAGATTGGGTTCTTAACCGTTAAACTTCCTTGGTGTTGTGCCACAAGTCCCGACAAACGCAATTCTAGGTACTCAGGGGAATTGTAAGCAGGGATTTTTCGCTCTAGTATAACTTGCTTATATAGCTGCAATAATTGTGTGCTTTTTGGAGTATTGCGAAGCAAGGGCTCGCGAATCGTCCTTAAATGCTCTGGTTCATCCTGACTTTCCCAATTCTTGATAATTATATTCTCTCTAGTTCCCTCCACCCACTACGATTACTTATACTCTTGAGGAGGACAAAATTCTGTATTCTCATTGTAAGAATTAACTATTAACCAACACAGTTTTTGAGTTGGAAAATGTTGTCCATTAGTCCAATATATAACTTCTTTTAAAATTGCTTCCGGGGTGCTAATCTTTCCTATCAATTCCTTGACTAAAGGCTGGCTATATTGTAGATTAAATCCTTGTAATTCAATAGACCTCTTGTAGAATTAATTTTAGATTGTGGTGGGGGTTTTCTTTGTTTTAGCGAAAAGTTAGAGTTACAGGGTTATGTTTAAATTAGCGAGCGCAAAGAACACCAAAAATACATAAAATTTATAACTCTCTATCATACGACAGAAACAATTTTGCAAGAGGTCTATTGATAAGTCAATACCCATTTGCTGCATTGCTCTGACTTGAAATTCTGAATCCAAGTTATTGACTAAAGATACTTTGTTACTAAATCGATTAGGGATTTTATGATAAATATTTTCACCTTTAATTTTTAAGTCTGGTGAAGGCGCAAATTCTTGAAATGAGGGATTTAGATACTGTCTCCAGATGTGAACTGGTTCAATAGTATGGGTATCTGCGTCAATAATTTTATATCCATTCAACATAAAGAGACTCTGCTATATATATTAGTTTGAAACTACTGAAGTATCTGAAGTATACAGTTAACAAATACCTAGTGAAGAGCAAATATGTAATTAATTTTGTTGAGTAAATTGTCAAAGTTGATTCTATTGTTAAAATAGCTGTAGGAGTGATAATTAGACTGTACGAGGTAACAGTATATGAAAGAATTTTAGAAAAGTGAATACAGTCAACCAAGTTGAGCTTATTGAAAATTTAATCAATCAACTCAGAGATTGATCTGTATTCTTGAAAGTTTTTTCCTGAAGAAAGCTTGTATAGTCTGGTTATGATAGGTTTTTACCACTCCTTCAGCATGCATGATGTAAATATGTTTTGAGCTTAGAAAGTAGCGGGAATATATGGAGCAGTAGGAGTAATATGTTGCTCATCATTATCATCAACCGATGCCTGAATCTGCTCATTTGTGAGGTTAAAATCAGAGAGATGTAGAGGATATGCTACTACTAAATTCCATTTACCATTGGGTGTTTATTGTAATTTTCCAACAAAGTCATTCCACTCAAGCACAATATTCACTTTTCCTATAATTTCGGCGATCGCTACACCCTTATCTTCAAAAAGTTTGTTTATGTGGTGGGAATCTCCACTTAGTAAGACCTTTCTAATCTCTTCTCCTCCAGGAAGTCATGATTTGGCAATTATCTGAGACATTTTTTTATTCATGCTCTGTAAAAGAGTCATGGTAGATTTGGAACTAGATTTTGCTGCACCTAATACTAATGAATTATTAGCCTCTAGCAGTCGCTCATTTATGTTATGGTTGAATTTACTCAACATAACGTTATTCCAATCTTCATAAAGAAGACTGAACTTTGTGTACTTTATCATGGTCTTAAAAATTCTAGCAAGTGATACAGAAAACAAAATCATTATTAGGTAGTTGCTTATGACAACTACATGAATTACCCTGATGTTACATAGATATATGGAACTATTATCTTAGTTGTTTGGTTTTAGATTTTTCACCCTCTCCCATCTTACGATATGCTTGTCCTCCCATCAAAAGACCCAAAGCAATTCTCTGCCACGCATTACTATTGGGCAAAATCATGAATCTTGGTTTTTGACTGAGATTATTGAAGTAAGTGGACAAAATTAATTAATCATACAAAATCTGGGCTGAAGTCTTTGTATAGCAAAGAATTGATAAAAATCAACATGTAATTAATTCTGTCCTGGTACTAATACAGCAATTTTAAATGAAATGTGAACAAACTTTAGGATTAGCTTCCAGGATTCAGTTCAGAACTAAAACCGAACTGCTATAGTATCTTTGGTTTTTCAACTCAAGAGTTGAGTTATAATCAGGAATATTAAAAAATTAAGTTCAGTTAAGTTCAGTTAAATTCAGGTATAGCAGATGCAAAAAGCCTCCGAGGTAAAGCTGATCTCGAAGACTAACTTTGTGGCTTGTTATAATATCGAACTCAGGTTAAATTAGATCAACACTGGATAGGGGTTCAACTAGTTTTAAGTCAGAGACTCTTTCAACCAACCCATTTTGACAGGAATATAATAAAGCCGTCCTGTACCTAAGCGTTTCCACATATGTCGCATTCCTGGCACAATTACCTTAGCTACTCTCAGTCCGATATCAGGAGGAGTCTGATCTAGAACTAGCATTTCCAAACCATTTTGCTCAACGATTTGTTGATAAAGCCTAATCTCTTTGAGAAGATCATCACTGGCTATTTGGGGATAATCTGCACACACTGTCGGGACACTCTGATGATCTGGTGATCTGGAATCAGATAAGGTTGATTTGCTACAGTCGCAGATTTCCACCATTCTAGAGCTAGGGAATCGGCAGATGGGGGATATTGAGTGTTATCATCCTCTGTAGCCCTGAGAACATTAGATAGAATTTGGTTAACTTCGGTTAAAGCTCGACTAATAGCAATTTTCGGGTCGAAATAGACACCATATCCTAAAATAATATCTTTTGCTTCTCGATCTGTGTGGGGACTAATAGCAGCGACAGCGGGAATATTCAGGTCCCTAGTAATATCTAATACCGACAAGTCTCTGTTAAGGTTTTGGTAATATTCTTTGAGGTTTTAGAAATAACACTCATTGAAACTGTCTAAATCTACTTGGGATTGTGACAATCTATTATACCACCACAATGGTATACAGTCCCACTCAACTATTTCCATAAATCCTTGGAGAATAGCTCCTTCGAGGGTATTTGCCGCACATCCATTGGAGTCTGCCCAACAGTCTGGTGCGTGGGATGGGAAATAGCCATAATAGCAGTAAGCTGTTAGCAGATACTTGAATTCTTGGTGGGTTAAAGACCAACTGGTGTCCAGTCTATTTCTCTTTCTATATCAAAGGGTTCTGGGACTTTTTGGAACCAACCGTTAGACTCGGTATTCCATTGTTCTCGATTCTGGTATTGCTGTGGGCTGAAGTTCATACAGGCATTGGGGTGAATTGCTTTGTCCCCCATCTGTTGGTAACTGCTTTTGTGTCTGATTTCATCTCCCTGAAATACCCCAGAATACCTTTCAATGGCTTCACAGAAACCCCTAGCTCTGGCTTGGCTATCAGTCCTACCTTTTCCTGGACTTCTACCTCCAAGATTTTGGCGTAAGCTGTCTAAATCGTCAAAGATGCTGAGAAAATGATGGTTGCTTGGCTATGTTGGTATGGTTTAACCCATGACTTGATATTTTTTGCAGTTCTCGAACATTACCTGTAATGGGACTAATATGATGTTGATATTTTCTGAAAGTTTCTTGGGGTGAACAATAACGGTGTCCTCCCTCTGCGGTAAAGTTTTTCTTCCGGTGTCCTAAAACAATTGGTAAGGGTTTGTTATTCAATTCATTGGTCTTCTCTCCACAACTGCGACATTGGGGACGCTTGACGAGGATATGATTTGGGTATGGAAGGTAAGGGCATCATAGGTTAATAAAGTTCCTTCTAATTGTTGATTTCCGTTTTGGATAATCCACTTAAAAACTCCTGTAGCGACCATTCCTAATGCTGTTTACACTGTGGAAGCTAGGAATCCTAGAGGAGAAGAAATAGGTTTGGAAATATTTTTATACTTTTGAATAAACCTTTCAACGGGTCGATTATCTCGTAAGCGGTGTGCAAGGCATTCCCAACATCCAGTTTTTTTGGGATGAAATAGAGGGCCTATCCATATTTTTGTGCCAAGAGGATTGACTAACATCCAGGGAGATTGAGACTTTAATGCTTGTTGATTAAATTCTTCTAGTTGAGGGTGTAGGTAATCGTCAGTTAAGACTACTCTCAAATCTGCTGTATCAGCTACTTGAATATGTAGGGATTGAAGGATGGTGATGAAGTCTTCGGTAGGAAGAGAACCAATGACTTTGACTGCAAGTTTGGCTGATTGCAGTCGTTAAGCAGCTACTATGGGAGTGATATTGATATGATGACAGAAGATGGCTAAGTGGGAGGGTAGTGAGTCATCTTGTTCTACCAAATAGCCTTTTTGTTCCATTTGGAATAGGGCATACTGGGTCTGGATGCTGAGATTGATCATACTTTGGACAAAGTCGCTGGTTTCTTCATTAGGTTTTTGTTCTGACAGTAGTTCTAGTTGAATGATGTTAATAATTTCATCAACCGTATAATCGTGTTCTTGTAGTAAAGAAGCTATGCGACAAGAAAGGCGAGCGCTTAAATAAGGTGTTTCTCTCTCGGATAAGAAAATACTTGCTCTAGTTCTATAATCTCAACGGAGTAAGCAGGTTTGAAGTTCGGTTTATTGATCATCTTTTTTGTTGTTGAATGAACTGACGAAAACTGATGAATAGACGTTTGATTGGTTGAAAACACTCTCACTAGAATAGAAAGTACAGAGGTTACATGATTAGCCTTAACCATACTCTTGCATTTTTCTCTGTACCTCTGCGTGTCTGGGTAAGTAAATCATTTTTCTACAAAAAATAAACCCCCTACTAAAATTTAGGAGAGGGAATAACAAAAGTTTTAATTAGTTTTAATTACTTAAACTTTTGGTTTAAAAGTCGAAGCAACGTGCAGTTCTTTCAACTGCTTGGTATCCACACCTGAAGGTGCATCTGTTAATAAACAACGTGCTTGTTGAGTCTTCGGGAAAGCAATGACATCACGAATTGATTCTTCCTCTGCTAACAACATTACCAAACGATCTATACCGTAAGCAATGCCACCATGAGGAGGTGTACCATATTCAAAAGCTTCTAACAAAAATCCAAATTTGTTTTGTGCTTCTTCTGTTGATAAACCAATAGCTTCAAACACTTGTTCTTGAATTTCTCGCTTATAAATTCGCAGACTTCCACCACCAACTTCAAACCCATTAAATACCAAATCATAAGCTTGAGCGCGGGCGGTTTTTAAGTCTTGCAAGTCATCAGGATGGGGTGCTGTAAATGGGTGGTGTAATGCTTCCAACCCTTTTTGCTCAGCATTCCATTCAAACATTGGAAATTCTGTAATCCAGAGGAAGTTAATTTTATCTGGTGGAATTAAATTAAATTCTCTAGCTACAAATTGGCGAATTCTATCTAAAGTTTTATTTACAGTACCAGCATCAGCAGCTGCAAACAATAATAAATGACCTGCTTTTGCACCTGTGCGGTTGATAATTTCCTCTTTTTGTTCTGGTGTTAAATTATCTTTAATTGCCCCAATGGTGTCAATTTGTCCATTTTCCCGAATGCGAATATAAGCTAAACCCTTCGCACCAGCTTCTGCTGCTTCTCTGAAAATGTCTCCACCGGGTTTAATGCGAACATTAGAAATTACATCGTTACCGTTGGGAATGGGAAGAATTTTGACTATACCGCCTTTGGAAATAGCATCGTTAAAAACTTTGAACCCAGAATCTTTTAAAACATCGGAAACATCAACTAATTCCAAACCGTAGCGGGTATCAGGTTTATCACTTCCATATTTATCCATCGCTTCTTTATAGGTGAGACGAGGAAAAGGATGAGGTAAATCAATTTCTCTTACTGTTTTGAAAATGTGACAAACTAATTTTTCGTTGAGTTCAATAATTTCATTTTCAGACATGAAACTCATTTCCATGTCTAATTGTGTAAACTCTGGTTGTCTGTCTGCACGTAAGTCCTCATCGCGGAAACATCGCGCAATTTGATAGTATCTATCCATGCCCGATACCATCAATATTTGCTTAAATAGTTGTGGTGATTGAGGTAAGGCAAACCATTCACCTTCATTAACGCGACTGGGAAGGATATAATCTCGTGCACCTTCTGGGGTGGAACGGGTGAGAACTGGTGTTTCGATTTCGATGAAACCTTCGGTATCTTCCAAGTAGCGACGCATTGCTTTGACGACTTGGTGACGCAGTTGCATATTCTGCGCCATACGTTCCCTTCGCAAGTCTAAATAACGATATTTTAACCGCAAGTCTTCCCGCACTGTTTCTATGTCTGCGGTGGAAACCTGAAAAGGTAACTGTTTGCGAACAGCGTTGAGGAGTTCAATGTTATCGGCGTATATTTCTACTTCACCGGTAGGGATGCGGGGATTCAGGGATTCTGGGGGACGTTGGGTTACTCTACCAGTAATTTCTACAACGTATTCATTGCGTATGGCGTTGGCTGCTTCGTAGGATTCTCGGGTGCGTTGAGGATCGCTGACGATTTGAACAATGCCTGAGCGATCGCGTAAATCTAAGAATATCACCCCCCCATGATCGCGGCGACGGTCTACCCAACCGTACAAGGTAACAGTTTCTCCAATATGCTCTTTTCGGAGTTCGCCGCAATAGTGAGTTCGCATAGTGATTAGTTCGTTTTTTTCTGGGCTAGATGGGTGAATAAATGTCAAGGCTTTCCCATTATCCAGCATCAACACTAATTCTAGTCATTTTGGGTCAAGAAAAATCATCTTTTTAGGAGTCAGGAGGCAGGAGGCAGACGGCAGGATAGAATTTTTCCCAATGCCCAATGCCCCATGCCCTCATATCGTTACCGCTTCCCTTACTCCTATAGGTTCACCAGTCAAGCTAAAGGGGCGAACTTCGGTAATTTTCACCTTGACTATTTGCCCTTTGAGTTCGTTAATATCGCCTGTGAAGAAGGTCAGACGGTTTCCGCCTGTGCGTCCCATCACCTGTGTGTTATCTTTGGTGTTTTGGTCTTCTACTAGGACTTCTTCGACTCGTCCAAAATAACGTTGTGATCGCTCTGCTGCTTTGACGTTAACTAAATGATTTAATCTTTGCAAGCGCTCACTCTTCACTTCTTCACTCAATTGATTATCCCACAAAGCCGCAGGTGTTCCCGGACGGGGTGAATAAGCAGCGGTATTTAACAAATCAAAACCAATATGATCCACTAATTTCAGAGTATTTTCAAACTGTTCCTCTCTCTCCCCCGGAAAACCAACAATTGCATCACCACTAATGGACGCATCCGGCATATAACGACGAATAGTATCAATAATTCGCCGATATTTCTCATGGGTATAACCCCGTGACATCGCCTTTAATATCTGATTATCCCCAGATTGGAAGGGAATATGGAAATGTTCGCACACCTTTGGCAACTCTGCACAGGCTTTGATTAATCTTTCTGTAAAATAGCGGGGATGGCTAGTAGCAAACCTGAGCCTTTCAATACCAGGCACATCATGAACATAATAAAGTAAATCTGTCAAGGTATGCAGATGACGACCTTCAGGAGTTGTTCCTGGTAAATCTCTGCCATAAGCATCAATATTTTGACCCAACAGAGTAACTTCCTTATAACCCTTTCTGCCTAATTCTTCCATTTCGGCGCGAATAGCTCTCGGTGTCCGAGATTGTTCCACACCACGCACGTTGGGAACTACACAATAAGTACAACGCTCATTACAACCATAAATCACATTTACCCAAGCTGTCACCTGACTATCCCGACGCGGTTGGGTGATATCTTCTAGAATATGCACTTCCTCAGTCGCCACAACTTGGTTCCCATCAAAAACCGACTCCAGCAAATCTTTGAGGCGGTTAGCGTGTTGAGGACCCATCACCAAATCTAATTCTGGCACACGCCGCAATAGTGCCTCACCTTCTTGTTGGGCAACACAACCAGCAACGACTAAAGTTAAATCAGGCCGTTCATGTTTACGTTTTGCTTGTCTACCCAAGTAAGAATAAACTTTCTGCTCCGCATTCTCCCGAATTGTACAAGTATTATAGAGAATTACATTTGCATCATTGGGATCTTCTGACCATTCAAAGCCCATTTTCTCTAATATGCCAGCCATGCGTTCTGAATCGGCTTTATTCATTTGGCAACCGAAGGTAGTAATGTGGTAGCGGCGGTTCATGGTCATGGGGAATTACGCTGAATCAGTATCATCTATTTTAAGTCTATTCACCATTCTATCGAAACCTATTACTTATGTTGTAGGCTTGTAACACAGAAAAGGGAAATTGGAACAGATTTGAGATTATTGCTGAAAGCAGATGTACTTCATAAAAGTATGAGCTTGCGCTGATAAATTATGCTTTTCATACCACTTATAAGCATTATCCGCTACTATGTGTCCATCTGATATATTCATTTTCTGTTGATACCTGTCTCCCAACCAGTAATTTTTTCCTGCTACCAAACCGTCTAAGTTTTGTCCTTCATAGCATATACCTATAGGCAAAAATTTGTGAGCGCAGTAAGCAGGAAATATTGTTGATTTTGTCAAATATTCCAACGGGTAATTAAAAAAGCTGACCAGGGAAGTTGATAATATACTGCTGATTTCTGAAGCGGACTTAATTCCTAAGCAAGTAACGGGAATATTATTAATTGGGGAAATTTCAAAATCCAGAGGAGATCCAATAATATCTAATATATTATTTCCTCAATTTCCAATTCATCACAAGTCCGCTGTAATGCTAATTGCGATTTTTGATAAACCCGAGAACGGGATCCACCACCACTAAATACTACTAAACACCGAGAACGTTCTGATAACGGGGTGAGATATTCTGGTTCACCCACATTAGAAAAAACTGGTAAAGCGGGAATATCAGAGTGTTTTCCTTTGCTGAAGTTACTAATAATCTCAGCATATCCTTGTTTCCTGGTAATACAGCTATCACTGTATTACCAAACGCGCTGCTAAATTTCTTTGTAGTGGTGATGTCTAAAAATGACTAGTCTAAATCGCCCCAAAAGCATAAATTTCATGGAACATAGTCACTCACGAAACGGCGATTATTTGCCCCTTTTCACAACTTTTATAAACCAGCCACCAACCAAACCGGATAACCTCTCCTTCCATAACCATAACCAACATCATGCAACAGTACAGTTTGTTCTCAATTCTGATCATAAAGTAATGATTCTAACGAAAATGATTCTAACAAATCAGTCTGGGACTGAGTCCCTACCTGCTTAAGAGGAAATCCTTCTATGAAATCTTTTCCAGACCAATTTGCATCCCCAATCAACAACTCAGTAATTACACTAAAATCTTGACGCATTTGTTCATCTGAGTTTAGCCCATAGTCTCCTACTCCATCAATAGCAGGGGGTAAACTAGGTACAATAACAGTGATTTGGTCTAAATTTATCATATCAATTACTTAGATTCGATAATTTGCCCAACTACAGCTAAAATTAAAAATACCAATAAAATCAAACAGTGATCTGCTCAAATCAGTGCACAGTAAACAGTAGTCAAAAACTATAAACTTGAGTAAATAAAATGGAAGTCCTAGAACTCAAACACGAAATCGAAACGTTGTCTGGCCGCCTGGGTAAAACCCAGGACTATCTTTGACGTACCTGCACTCAAAGCCAAAATTCACGATTTAGAACAAGTATCAGCCCAACCAGAATTTTGGGACGACCAAACCAAAGCACAACAAACACTGCAAGAACTAAACGATCTTAAATCCCACCTCGAACAATATTATCAGTGGCACACCAACTTAGAAGATACCAGAGCAGTCATTGAGCTACTAGAGTTAGAAACCGACGAATCACTCCTGCAAGAAGCGGAATCTACCATTATCAAGCTTAATCGTGAACTTGACCAGTGGGAATTACAACAGTTACTTTCTGGCCCATACGACTCTCAAGGGGCAGTTTTAACCATTAACGCAGGTGCAGGTGGTACAGATGCTCAAGACTGGGCATTTATGCTGATGCGGATGTATACCCGTTGGGCTGAAACGCACGGTTACAAGGTGACATTAGCAGAAGAATCAGAAGGTGACGAAGCCGGAATTAAATCAGCCACCCTAGAAATTACTGGTCGTTATGCCTATGGCTACTTGCGTTCCGAAACTGGTACTCATCGCTTAGTCAGAATTTCCCCCTTCAACGCTAACGGTAAGCGTCAAACCAGTTTTGCTGGGGTCGAAATAATGCCACAAATAGACAACACCGTCAAGTTGGAAATTCCAGAGAAGGATTTGGAAATTACCACAACTCGTTCTGGTGGTAAAGGTGGGCAAAATGTCAATAAAGTAGAAACAGCAGTACGGATAGTTCACTTACCCACTGGACTGGCTGTGCGTTGTACAGAAGAACGTTCTCAGCTACAAAACAAAGAAAAAGCCCTGGCTCGTCTCAAGGCCAAGCTGTTGGTCATAGCCCAAGAACAACGCGCCCAAGAAATTGCTGAAATTCGTGGTGATATGGTGGAAGCTTCCTGGGGAAACCAAATTCGTAACTATGTGTTTCATCCTTACCAGATGGTTAAGGACTTGCGTACTAATACGGAAACAACTGCCATTACGGATATCATGAACGGCGAAATTGATGCTTTTATCCAAGCCTATCTAAGGCAAGAAAATCAATTAGTAGACAGTAATTCTAGATAATTGTTGGTGCTTGGTAAAAACACATACATCCTCAATAAGAGGAAGATACCCGATTTATTCAACGAGTCGGGTATCTAATAGCACGCCATTTCGTAAACTATACATGATCGATTTTCACTAAAAATACCTGTTAAAGTTATAAATAGAGATTATTGTGAAAAAATTATGAGCAATTCTCCTTCAACCGAACCTAAGCCCAGCTATGTGAAACTTGCCATGCGAAACATGGTGAGGAAGGGTGGAACATCCCTCAAACATTTTGGACTAACTGCAGTAGGGCTATTAGCTATGCTCGTCGGTCTTGCTTACCTAACTCGCTAACGGAGGAGATTTTGTGCCTCCTAAAGTCGAATTATATGTAGAAAGTTGTTTTCAAGAATCTACTCCAGCAGTAGCGGTAAACATAGAAGCTAATAAGCTTATAGTATCTGATGATACGTGGAAAGCCTGGTTTGATAAATGGTTGGAAATCCTTACACCTGATCTGCCACCTGCACTAAGTTACGAAATAGGGCTGCGTTTGACAAACGATACTCAAATTCAGGAACTCAATGCCCAATACCGTCAAGAGAATAAACCCACAGATGTTTTAGCCTTTGCTTCCTTAGAGACAGATTTTCCCCAAAGCGAGGAAATGCTTGCTTCTCAACCTTTGTATCTAGGTGATATCATTGTATCTATAGATACATTGAAGCGTCAGGCCCAACAGCAAGAACATAGTTTAACGACAGAGTTAGCTTGGTTAACTGCTCATGGTTTATTGCATCTAGTCGGCTGGGATCATCCTGATGAGGAAAGTTTGATGGAAATGTTAAAACAACAAGTTATATTACTGGATGGGGTAGGTATTTTTATTAACTTAAGACAATAAGTGTATATCACATTTTTGCTCTTGGTGGCGATTTTGACAATATTTTTGTCACAAATTCTTTAAAATTGCGTCAAAGTTTAATTGCCCCCTTAAAATTGATCAGCGATTTTAGATTTTTTGGTTTTACTTTCTGATCTAACAAACGTCCCGTTTACCCTAAGACTCTTTAGAGGTAATAAATAAAAATCTAAAATCCAAAATCTAAAATTCCTTGACCAAGATTTGCACTTTATAATATTTGTATTGTCTAGCCTATGTCCCAGCACCTTTCGCCACCACCTACACCAAACCGCCTATCAACCCTTGTGTCCAAAGAACGGGAACTTTCCTGGCAGATAGCCTCTAATTTATTTGTTAGTTTTAAGTATGCCTGGGCGGGAATCAGCTATAGCTTTCAAACTCAACGCAATTTTCGTATTCATGTAGCTGTCTGTGCTTTTGCTATTGGTTTAAGTCTGTTTTTACATCTAGAAGCAGTAGAAATATCCATAATCGCTATCACTAGTGGTTTAGTTTTGACCTTGGAGTTAGTGAATACAGCCATTGAGTCTCTGGTTGATTTAACAGTTAAGCAAACTTACCATGACTTGGCCAAAGTTGCTAAAGACTGTGCTGCTGGTGCTGTGCTTGTATCTGCTTGGGTATCATTATTAGTAGCTGCTACACTTTTAGCTCCGCGCCTAGTAGCTTTAATCATGACTGCTCTTTAGAAGATGTTTATCAATCAACCCTTTCCCATATTATTTAAAATTGTGGGAAACAAGCTTTGTCTATCTTTGATGTAGAGATGCTCAAATTAAAGATGGCAATTGTTAATTTGGGTAAATTGGACAAATTAAAAAAATGATTGCGATAGATGGTTTTACTCCCAATCTGACACCAAAAGGGATTCCCAATCCAAAATTAATTGTTCGACTGAGGCTCACGAACGTCTACCATTTAAATGGTATTAGGTAAAATTTGTGATTATAGTCATTGATAATTACGATAGCTTTACATATAATTTAGTGCAGTATTTGGGAGAACTAGCCGCAGATTTCCCAAATACTGCTGAGTTGAAAGTTTTTCGTAACGATAAGATTACCGTAGATGAAATTCGGGCATTTAATCCCGATGCAGTGGTAATTTCTCCTGGGCCTGGTCGTCCAGAAGATGCAGGAATTTCTCTAGATGTAATTGTAAAACTAGGATCTAGTTTACCGATTTTGGGTGTTTGTTTAGGACATCAAAGTATTGGTCAGGTATTCGGTGGTAAAATCGTTTCTGCACCAGAATTGATGCATGGTAAAACCTCTCTGGTATCTCACAAGGGAGTTGGGGTTTTTCAAGGATTAGAAAATCCCATTACCGCCACTAGATATCATAGTTTGGTGATTGACCGCGAAACTTGTCCGGAAGTATTAGAAATTACCGCTTGGGTGGAAGATGGAACAATTATGGGAGTACAACACCGGAACTATCCTCATATTCAGGGAGTCCAGTTTCATCCAGAGAGTGTGCTTACTTCTTCGGGTAAGCATTTACTGCAGAATTTTCTAGAACAATTACAGTCGAGAGAGTGATTCATGAAACGACGAGAGTTGATGGGTTATACTGGAGCAGTTTTAGTGGCAGCATTAGTTGCTAATTTAAGTTCTAACCTTCCAGTTAATGCCCAATCTAGTGGTGTATCTGTTCAATGCTTGGGTCACACTTGCTTTCTATTTACTGGTGGTGGTGTGAAAATTCTCGTCAACCCATTTCGGACTGTTGGTTGTACAGCTGGATATCGTCCTCCAAAAGTTGCAGCTGATTTGGTATTTATTAGCAGTCAACTACTGGATGAAGGAGCAGTAGAGGATTTACCAGGAAATCCCAAGCTGATTTATGAACCGGGTGTTTATGAATTTAAAGGTATTAAGTTTCAGGGAATCTCCATAGATCATGACCGCAAAGGTGGCAAGCAATTCGGTAAAAATACTGCTTGGAAGTGGACTCAAGGAGGAATAAATATTGTACATTTAGGGGGCGCAGCTGCACCTATTAGCATTGAGCAAAAAATCCTCTTGGGTCGTCCTGATGTGGCATTTGTTCCCGTTGGGGGTAGTGCTAAAGCTTACAATGCTCAGGAAGCAAAACAGGTTGTGGGAGTATTGAATCCCAAGTTGGTAATTCCTACCCATTATCGCACCCAGGCGGCTGAGCCAGGTAATTGTGAAATTAAACCAGTTGATGATTTTCTTAATTTGATGCCTGGTGTAAATGTGAAACGGAGTAATGGTAATACTGTGGCTATTAACTCAAAAATGTTATCTGAAAATACGGAAATCCAAATTTTGAGTTATAAGTTTTGAGTGCCCAAAGGATGTTTTAAAAGTATCGCTAGTTTTCAAGTTTAGCAAATCTATCTGTAGCATCAATTAAAGCGGTACGTATTCCTGGTTCACTGATAGAATGTCCAGCATCAGGAACTACGATAAATTCTGCTTCTGGCCAAGCTTGATTGATGCAATTCCCAAGCACATACCATCGGATAAACAACAAACATTATAGCGTCCTTGCACAATTACACTAGGAATATGGCGGATGGAGTGAACATTGGCTAATATTATTGATTATCAGTTGCAAAAAAAAACCCACGATTTATAAAAAAATGGCATTCAATCCGCGCAAAAGCTGCCGCAAATTCATCATTACCAAACTGTTGGATGAGTGTAGGATCTAATAATAGTTTACTTGTACTTGATTCCCAAATTGACAAAGCAACCGAAATGTCTGCCATATTATAATTTGTAAATCTGGATTTGTCAAGCATTTGTAATAAGCTGTTATCATATCCCCTCCTTGAGCGATGGGAATAGGTTTAAGATATTCGTCCCAAGCATCAGGAAAAATATAACTAGCACCTTCTTGATAAAACTAGGATAATTCCTTAATTGCATTTTGTCTTAACATAAAAATGCCACGCAAAATTAATCCTGTGCAGTGAGAAGGATGGGTTTGACTATAAGCTAATGAGAGGGTACTCCCCCAACTTCCACCAAATACTACCCATTTTTCTATTCCTAAATATTGTCGTAATCTTTCAATATCATTTACTAAATCCCAAGTGGTATTTTCCCGCAGTTCTGCATGAGGTGTACTTTGAACACAACCACGTTGATCAAACATGAGCAACCGCCATTTTTCGGGATGAAAATATTGTCGATAACAGGGTGGAGATCCACCACCAGTTCCTCCGTGTAGTAAAAGGATTGGCTGTCCTTGGGGATTCCCTGATTCTTCAAAATGAATTGTGTGCAACTCAGAAACTTGTAAATAATATTCTCGGTAGGCTGGAATAAGTGGGTATAGTTCTCGCATTGTGGGGATTTTTATCAAAATAATGCTGTTATTATTGATTTATATTTTTCAGTAGCAAATCTAGAAGAATTTTGTTCATAAAAAATGTATCGGTATATTTTCTCTTTAAATATTATATATTCAGTAGTTAATAGTAATTTTTGGTCTTTTGGCATTTTGGCAGATTTTCTATTTGTTGCATTGCTATCCTAGATGCGCGAATGTCTTTGTGCGATAATTCCGACTTGCAGAGTCCCTCGGTCTACAACCGGGGGTCTTTTTTGATTTGAGTCTTCAAACAGCATTAGTGATTGATCATTGGACATTTACTAAAAAACCGCTTTAGGGAGTCCCAAAGCAGTTTCGTTAGTGCATCAATTATATTGATGCCCGATTTTTGGTATAGAGGGTTCAGTATAAAGTCCTGTCACCTCTATTCAAAATAATTTTTATATACCCCGAAAAATCCTGAAAATCTTTCCTTGGATGTATGCAATATGACTAAAAAATCTGCTCTTCAGATAGAGTGCATAAGTTTGTGATCAAGATAAATTTAGATCAAGACTAGTCCACATTCCAATGTCTTTGATTCTATCCTCCAGTGATTGACCTTCGCTGGAGGTGATTTTTCAACAAAGAAGTTGAAATAATACAGAACTTAGACAACTGGCATACTTAGTAGGGTGCTCACCGAAAACAGGGTGTGGGGTGTAGGGAAAGATAGCTTATCGTGGATCATAAAAGGTACAAGCCTTTTAATTTTATTCAGGACTTACGCAACTGGTATATTAGCAGGGTGCGTCAGATGGCGAAAATCTGTTGATATTAACCAATTTATAGGTCTAACCAACCCTACAAGATACTTGATTGTGACACTTGCGTAAGTCCTATTAATTGATGGAGAAGACAAAAATGTGGCTCCAGACGCGCAGCGCCAAAAATACAAAGTCCTCATTTGAAACCCCTGATTTTAATGATGGGATTCCCTACACTCTATCCTCCTTTCGTCCTTGGTTGTGGGCTTATGAAAAAGCGCCAGTAAACGCGGATTTAAATCTGGCGCAGAAACTCTATCAGTTTTATGAGTGTTATAAACAAAGTGTAAACAAAAGAAATCAGAACCAAGCTTATTCAGCTTAGATAAACTTTTTATGTAAGGATTCAGGTCTAAGGAAGAGGGATTAAAGAAGGTGTATGTAAAGCAGAGTGAACCATGGCTTTCATAGGTTGGTCAAAAAACTCAATTAGAGAAA
>ERZ1034411.93-NODE-93-length-30957-cov-25.831791_pt1 | contig 30957 bp, 30 predicted proteins | sample MGYA00520583_ERZ1034411 | MGnify/ENA primary metagenome ERZ1034411 (study PRJEB33736, sample SAMEA104288481) | Azolla microphylla | place: Ecuador | collected 1982 | study: EMG produced TPA metagenomics assembly of the PRJEB19522 data set (Is there foul play in the...
CCCATTTCATAAATGTTATGGATATGAGGTCAGTTATAAATTAGTCATCAACATCGTCATGGATAGTTCCTATCAGTTACTATTCCCAACCCTGCTTCTTTCCTTGGCTCTTTCCTGATCTTAACACTATGGAAAGCCAGACACATACTCCTTTCTAAATTTTCGGACCTCTCTATTTGTTAGAAGCTGATTTATCTGAACCGAATACTTGTCATTTTTTCGTGGGTGGAACAACTGGAAGCGGAAAAAGCGAGTTTTTGCGCTCGCTCCTCCTCAGTTTACTCTACTGTCATTCTCCCCAACATTTAAAAATCGCCCTAGTTGACACCAAATGGGTAACATTTCCAGAGTTTGAACAAATGTCATGGTTATATTCACTGATTGTCAAAGATAGCGAGCACGCTATAGAACTAATGGAAGAATTAGTTGCAGAAATGGAATCTCGGTATCAAAAATTTAAAAAAGCTAAATGTGCAGATTTAACCACCTATAATCAACGTTCCTCCCAACTCTTACCCCGTATAGTCTGCATTTTTGATGAATATGCTGACTTTATGGCAGAAAAAGAAATTCGCACAGCATGAGAACAAAGTATCAAATGTTTGGGCGCAATGGCAAGAGCAGCAGGAATACATCTCATTATTGCGACCCAAAGACCTGAAGCTAGTATTGTCACCCCAATTATTCGTTCCAATTTACCGGGAAGAATGGCTTTATGTACTTCCAGCAGATTCCAGCATTGTCTTAGGAGGAAAGTAAACAACAGCAGCTTATTTACTAGGTAAAGGTGATTTACTTTACCTAGCCGGCGATCAATCCCATCGTTTACAAAGCTTATTACCCCAAACAATTCGGATACCTTCAGTTTAGATAGAACATCTCCAGGGAGGAAAGATAACTAAAAGCACATTTTCGCATCCTCCAAAAGACTAAATTAGCCAAAGTTTCAATTTATTAGATAATATGTACGCTACCTAAATGGGAATACGTCAGCAGAGGAAGTAAAAATGGGATATGTAATTGCAACCGCAAATATGAAGGGTGGTGTGGGTAAAACTACACTCACCGTTAACTTAGCCACTTGTTTGGCGAAAAATTATGGCAAAAAGGTACTTGTCTTAGATTTAGATAGTCAAATTAGTGCCACACTTAGTCTTATGTCACCGGTAGAGTTTGCGAAACGTCGTAAACAAAGAAAGACTTTTAGATATTTGATAGATGAAATTATTAACCCAGATCCAGATGCTGAATTAACAATTCATGACATCATTTACCCTGAAGTATGTAAGTTGCCAGGATTGGATATTTTGCCTGGAGATATCGACTTATATGATGAATTTGTCGTTTCAGAAATGTTGCATAATCAATCTGTAGCTTTGGGGGAAAATTATTTTGAAACTATTTGGAACCGCTTTGAAAGAGTTTTAGTTAGGGATATTTTAAAACCTGTGCGTGGTGAATATGATTTTATTCTTTTAGATTGCGCCCCCGGTTACAATTTGATGACTCGTAGTGCCTTAGCCACAAGTAATTTCTACATTCTTCCCGCTAAACCAGAACCCTTATCTGTGGTGGGTATTCAATTACTAGAAAGACGCATTGCCCAATTAAAAGACAGTCATGAACATGAAGCAAAGATTAATATCCAAATTTTGGGTATTGTCTTTAGTATGTCCAGTGCTAATCTCTTAAATGGCAGATACTATAAACAGGTGATGCACCGTGTAGTGGAAGATTTTGGTGTTGATAAAATCTGTAAAGCACAGATTCCTGTTGATGTAAATGTTGCTAAAGCGGTTGATAGTTTTACCCCTGTTTCTTTACTGAGTCCTAACTCGGCAGGTTCTAAGGCATTTATGCAACTAACTCAGGAGTTGTTGCAGAAGTTGTAAAAGCATGGTGTGTGGGTGTATAGGTCTATAGTAAAAAACCTAATTCTTACTTCTGGTTTCTGTCACCTGTCACCAATCACCTTTTATAGTTGCATTGCTTTCAAAGTATTAACTAATTGATCAATATGTCCTCTTTCATGGGTTGCCATTAGTGATATTCTAATCCGACTGGTACTCACTGTGGGAGGACGAATTGCGGGAGCAAAAATTCCTGCTTCTTGAAGATGTTTTGCGGCTTTTAATGCTGTGGCTGCATCAGGTAATTGCAAACATAATATCGGTGATTCCGTAGGTACTAATTTTAAATTAGGTAAATGCTCTTTGATTAATTGTTTTAAATCATTTACATTCTGCCACAATTGCTGACGAAGTTCTGGTTCTTGTTGTACTATTTTCAAAGCTGCTAAGGCTGCGGCTGTGTCTGCTGGTGAAAGGGCAGTGGTGTAAATCCAACTGGGGGCGCGATTGCGCAAAAAGTCAATGAGGGAGTTGCTTCCGGCTATATATCCCCCTAAACTTCCCAAGGCTTTACTCAGTGTGCCAATTTGAATTAATTCTCTACCTGTACAACCGAAATGTTCTGCACAACCTGCACCAGTTTTACCGATGACTCCGGTGGCGTGTGCTTCATCAATTAACAGCATACAGCTAAATTCTTCAGCTATGTCTAATAATTCTGGTAAAGGACATAAATCACCATCCATGCTAAAGATGCTATCGGTGATTATTAAACAGCGACGATAATTTTGTCGTTCTTGATGGAGCTTTTCTGTTAATTGGGCTATGTCACAATGGGGATATTCAATTACTTTTGCACCGCTAAGAATTGCCCCGTTTTTTAAGCTGGAATGATTATATTGATCTGATAATATTAAGTCTCGCTTGCCAACTATGGCGGTAATTGCACCTAAGTTAGCTAAATATCCTGAACTAAATACTACTGCATCTTCCGTTTGTTTGGTAGATGAGAGCATTTGCTCTAATTCCCTGTGTAATTCTAGATGCCCACTGAGTAATCTAGAACCCGTGCTACCAGTTCCATTTTGTTGAATAGCTTTGATTGCAGCTTGTTTTAAGCGTTCATCTGCTGCTAATCCTAAGTAATCATTACTGGCAAAGTTAATCACCTCATACCCAGATAACATAACTTTTGCACCAGGACGATTGTGAATGGTTTTTACTGAACGATACCAGTCAGCCCGATGTATAGTTTCTAAAGATTCCTCTATCCAACCATAGGGGTTATTATTCATCACTCAGAACTGTATGTATTACGATTTCTACACTCCGGCTTCGGTACTGCTAAGATGTGCGATCGCTTGTTTAATCCAATCTTCCACATAGGCATCTTTGGGTAAACCAATATTTTCGCTAACTACGTGCAAGGCATGACTGACTTCATGGGCAGTATATCCCAAAGCAAAGAGTGTCATTTGCACTTCTTCCAGTATCCCTGGTGCTGGCCCACCTGTAGCCACGAAAAAGGCTGCTGATTTGCGCCATTCAATCAACTTGCTTTTCAGTTCTAAACAGATGCGTTCAGCGGTCTTTTTGCCCACACCAGGCGCTTGAATTAAAATTTGGGTATTAGCAGCAATAATCGCTTGAACTAACTCTGGTAATTCCAAAGTGTCCAAAAGTGTGATCGCTAAAGCTGCACCAATACCAGTCACACTTAATAAATGACGAAATAAATCCCGTTCCGCTTGTGAAGAAAAACCATAGAGTAAAGGCACTTCTTCCCGAACCTGGTAATGGGTAAAAATTTGTACCACATCTCCAGTAGTCGTTAATTGGTTGGCTAAACGTTGCGGAACTTGCAAATCGTAACCCAACCCGTTTACCTCTAAGGTCAAAATGACACGATTAGAGCTAATTGCTTGGATACAAGCGACGATACCTTTTAGATAGCTAATCATTAGACTTGTCCACAAAAGATAAAGAGCTTACTGTCAGAGCGTTACACGAACTATAACTGGGATGAAACACTAATTATGGCTGACGGCAAAAATAAGGATTTGGGGATGAAAATATCAAAATTATTAAAAGTTTTGAGAAACATAGCTTTCTAAAAAAGATAATCTAAAGGCTGATAATTCAAATATCATGACTTAGTATAAATGAATAATTTACATCTAACCTAACTAATCCACATACTGCCATTATCACCGGATTATAACCATCTCCGGCTAAAGGAAATCTATCACTAGCCACTCGAGAAGTTTTGACTCTACATATGAGATGTTTAACACCAATTCTTCTTGATGATATTTTCTTCTTTTTGAATCTCTGAAAATTTAGCTTTTTCGGGCTTCTTATAAGGCGTAGTAATAAATTCTCCTCCTATATATATATAAGCTTTGTCTCCGGAAGATCTTCCTTTTCTATCTAGGTTTTGGGGATTATTCCTAAATAGTGTAATCTTGCTTATCTTACCTAATTCTCCAATATAAATATCAACTATATCTTCACATCTTGGCAATACTCTAAATTGATTTTTTAGAGTGTGTATTTTCTTCCTGCCTGAATAATTTTTTTCTGATCTTGATAGTTACCTGGTCTTTATATAGTTTCTTCTGCACTATCTATTAGTAATTCATACTCACTCAGTACTTCCCATAATTGTTGATATTCCTGCTCATCTTTTTCTACCTCTTTTATTTGGGAGATAGGTAAAATCTCTCGCAGAATTTATACGCAATAATTAAATGTGCTATTTGCTTTTGTCCTCCATAGATCAAACAGTAATCCTAGAATTTCAAATGTTAGCTTCTGTCTCAGTTCTACTAGGTATAGACATACTTCCTCCTTTGGGGTCATTTCTGCTTTACGTCCTCCTCCAGACGCTATTAACCTAATTTTTCTTTTTTTCAATTTCTGCTTGTTCCTCTAGATGGCTTTCTTCTGGTAATGCTACTAATGTGATAAAGTCTTCATACTTAATCCCAATTAATCTTTTTGATTCCTGGGGGTATAATTCTATTCTTTCTAGGGGACTTGTCATTCTTGATATACACAGTTACATTTTCTCTGTTTATTTTCCCAGAAAATGTCCTTTAAAAATAGGTCTATTGATAAAGTAGCAAAATAGTGTAGTGATAAAAAATCTCATCAACCTTCTATACCTATTTGATAATTAACCAAGTTCTCAAAAATTATGACTCCTTACTCCTAACTCCTGAATTCTTACATATTAACATCACTTCAACTGCGCTAATAACACCACAATTTTATCTATTGCTTTCCTCACAACGCTTGCAGGTTGTTCCGATTGATTTACCATAATTAATACTGAACACTAACGGTTCATGATTAGGAGCATTGACATATCCAGATAGGGAAACTACACCCATCATTGTACCTGTTTTGGCTTGGATAATTCCCTGAGCCGATGTGTTAATAAATCTATTTCTTAAAGAGACACTCATACCTGCAATGGGTAAGGATGCACGAAATATTTCTGCTTGGGAAGATTTAGCCATCACTTGCAAAACTTGTACCAAGGCTTCTGGACTAATTAAGTTTTTACAAGATAAACCAGAAACATCTACTAATATGTAATTTGTGGGTTCAATTCCCAATTCATTTAAGGTGGTTTTTAAAATTTGCAATCCTACATCGGCTGTAGTTTGATTTTTTGCTAATGGCTGCTGATTAGCTAAATGTCTGAGTAAAGCTTCTGCATACAAATTATTGCTATTGACATTTGTTCCTATCACTAATTCAGATAAAGGTGGAGGTTCAACAAATGCTATTTCTTGTGCATTATTAATACCATTAGCTATAGATATTTGTTTAACGGTAATTCCGTTTTTGAGTAAATTATGACGGAAATTTATGAGGAAATTTTCAATGGGCTCAAAAATAGCTAAAGCTGTGATTTCTTTCTGGTTTGGTATTTACAGCTAATTGCCCTTTTATCCGCAATGTTTGTCCTTTAAGATTTAAGATCACGATTGATTTCCACAAAATTCGGTTCATTTTCTTGAAGAGTGACAGCAGTATTTTCAATACTCCATTTATATGCTTCCGTCGGAGCGTTCCATTTGATTTGGAATGGCTGATCGATTTTTTGGGGTAACAATCTTAATAGACAGGCATTTTCATTTAATATCAAACTATTAACTGGTGCACCATAATAAGCTTGTACGTATTCCCATTGCTAACTGGGATGAATAAGTTCACCTTGAAAATAACTATCATCAACAATTAATTGATTAATTTGACGAATACCTTGTTGATATAGTTGCTTGGCTAATATTTTCAGTTGCTCATCTTTTCAACTGGGATCTCCTCTACCAACAATCCGTAAAACTCCTTCGCTATCTTGATAAATAGAAGTGGAAATGCGAAAATTTACTCCTAATTTTTGTAATGCTGCTGCTGTTGTGAACAATTTAGCATTAGAACCAGGAATAAAATATTTATCGGCTTGTCGACTGTAAAGTGTTTGTGGAGATGATAGAGGTTTTACCAAAGTTCCCCAACGCATCTTTTTAAAGATAGGACGGTTAATTACAGCATTATATAGATGATTCTAGTTGAGCAGGACAAGTATATTTTGCGGTAGTTGGTGGTGCAACAGGAGTTTATGCTTGAGCTATTTGGTGGTTAAAACTAACTGGAATACCCAGAAATAGTAGTATCAACTGCATGTCAATCTTCTGGGAAATCTTCATACTAATTAATGGTAGATTGAATGGAAATGTTTTTATATGTAAAAAGCCCATGATAGTCTAGAATATACTAGTCATGAGCTAAATAAACTTATTTATCCTACAACGGCAAACTCAATAATTCTTTTCGCTAAATGTGGTAATCTCACAATTGAGATACAAAAAGAATTATTCCTATTCTTCCTCTTCCTCTTCATATTCTTCAAACACTTCGTCTATTAGTTCTTCTGCGCGCTCATCGGAAATCTTCAATACTTCCTGAAGCTCAAACAGATAATCTTGATCTGATTCTGATATATCTTCTTCCATCCCTACCACCAATATAGCGGTAATATAAGCGGTTTCACGATAGTTCTTTTTTGTTAAGGATGCGATCGCACTGGGAATTAAATTCTCTGCTTTTTCTTTCTCTCTCAAGGTATTGACTTTTGCTGTCAACTGATCAAAATCTTCCTCAGCGTATTCTTCAAACACTCCAATACCTTCTAGCATTTCCGCTAATGGGTATTCTTCGGTGGGGATAATCCCTTCACCATCAGCAGAGGCTGAAAAAAGTCCCATAATAGCAATCGCTACTTCTGGTTCTAACTTCACTTTACTGCTGCGGCTTTTGAGCAAGTCACATTTAGACATAAATATCCTTGGATTTACTTAACTTCTAAGATTCCCAAATGATTGCAGAAAATTACAGATACTGTTACTTTTTTTCATACATTTGCAGACAAAGGTAATTTTTTCAACTTAAATTGTTTTTCTCAACTCAGCTAAAGAAACATCATCGGCTAAAGTACCTGTCTACTGAAGAAGAATAGCTTGACCACTAGGAGAACGTAGCCACTCATCAAATAGCAACTTTCAAAAATCTCCAGTCATCCTCAATTTTTCGACCTGGAATCTTACCGTGTAATGCTTGACGGAGGACTGCTTCAACAGTTAGCCGTAAGTATGTTCAAGTTTCTTCGATTGTTAAAACATCAGGTAATGTTGCTTGATTCATGAATGACTCCGTTGGTGTCAGAATAGTGTTGAATTACTAGTGTAGTCATTTAGTGCTACAGTCTAGTTTCAGCAATTATTCGTACAGTAGAATACTTACAACTTAGTGCCGCACTCACAACAGAAGTTATGGTTAGGCGAGTTTTTTGTCCCACAATGACTGCAAGCAATTGGCTCATCTGTATTTGTAGGTGGAGGTTTTGGCAAACCAAACATCTGCGCGTTACTCTTGCCAGGGGCTACCATCGGATAGCAGTTTTCATCTCTGGTAACATGAACATTGACAATCACCGGTCCATTGTGTGCCAGCATTTCGGCAATTTTATCTGCCAATTCTTCCCGGCTGCTAATCACCATCCCTTTGATCCCATAAGCCTGTGCTAACAGCTCAATATCTGGCATCCCTACTTCCATATTTGAGCAGGAATAACGTTGACCATAAAAGGCTTCTTGCCATTGACGCACCATTCCCTGCCAACCGTTATTTAAAATTACAGTCTTGATATTTATCCCATACTGTGCTATAGTTCCCAGTTCCTGTAAGCACATTTGGAAACTGGCATCACCGCTAATACAGATCACTTCTTCATCAGGGAAGCCCACTTTAGCACCCATAGCCGCAGGGACACCAAAACCCATTGTTCCTAAACCGGCGCTAGAAATCCAGCGTCTAGGTCCATTTTTGAGGAATTGTGCTGCCCACATTTGATGTTGACCAACATCGGTGGTATAAAAAGCATTAGGTGCTTGACTCCCAACTGCCACAATTACCTCTTGGGGAGAAATGCTGTCAGCATGATGAGGCACAACCAAGGGGTAATCTTGTTTCCAACGGTTAATTAGATTTAACCATTCTTGATTTTGATTAGGTGTAGTTTTTCCCGTTGCGTCTTGACATCGCCGGAGTAAATCAGTTAGAACACTCTTGACATCGCCAACGATAGGAACTTCAGGAACGCGGTTTTTACCAACTTCTGCCGGGTCAATGTCGATGTGAATGACTTTAGCACGGGAAGCAAATTCACCTAATCTTCCTGTTACACGGTCATCAAATCTTGCACCAACACAAATCAGCAAATCACAATCTGTAACCGCAAAATTAGCGTAAGCAGTACCGTGCATCCCCAACATTCCTAAAGATAGGGGATGATGTTCATCAAATGCACCGATACCCATGAGGGTTGTGGTGACGGGGATATTAAATAATTCTGCCAGACGTTTAACTTCTGCGTGGGCATTCGCTGCGATCGCACCCCCACCAACATATAATAAGGGTCTACCACTTTCCGTAATCAACTGAATCGCCGCATTAATTTGTCGGGGATTACCTTTAACTGTAGGACGATATCCAGGTAACTTGACTGAACCAGGTTCTACAGGCACATAATCAAATTCTTCCAAAGCCACATCTTTGGGAACATCTATCAAAACTGGTCCTGGTCTGCCTGTATTGGCAATATGGAAGGCTTCAGCCACAATCCGCGCCATATCTTTGGGGTCACGGACTACATAAGAATGCTTGACAATGGGCAGAGTAATACCGTAGATATCCGTTTCTTGGAAAGCATCTGTACCAATTGCCGCTCGTGGTACTTGTCCTGTCACCACAATCATCGGAATGGAATCCATGTAGGCTGTGGCAATACCTGTCACCAAGTTAGTCGCCCCAGGACCAGAAGTACCAAAACACACTCCTACTTTACCTGTAGCGCGGGCGTAGCCGTCAGCCGCATGGGAAGCACCTTGTTCATGTCTGACGAGAATGTGCTTAATTATACCGATTGCTTCCACTTTATACAGGTCATCATAAATCGGTAGAATTGCCCCACCGGGATAACCAAAAATGTACTCAACACCGTGACGGAGGAGACTATCTAACAAGGCAAACCCGCCAGAAGCCCTTGTAGGAGCGACAATTGGCGAGTTAGAGATAGGAGACTTTTTGTTATTTTCAGATTGTGGGAGACTGATTTGAGAAGGCGATTCTCCTGCGGAGACACTTTGTGAACGCACGGTTAACCTCAAAATATAACTAAAGTTAAGACTTAGATTCTGTATTTATAATTTCATTTTAATGGCAAAGCTCTTATTACCAGTGCTTAGAAATCTCTATTTATCAGCATTAATTATCAGCATTAAGGATGGATTATGATTCTACAGGATTTAGATCACATCTTGCAAGACTCTCCTAGTATTGTGCCAAGTCCAGAAACCGATCACTAGGACAGTGAGACTCATTCCGCACAGCACCACTGGCAATCCAAAGGCGTTAACCAGCTTGGTTGTAATCAACAGAGGTGCAGAGAGGGCAATATTAATGGCATGATTTTGAAAGCCAAATACCTTACCATGCATTGCTGGGGGAGTGTATTGTTGAATCAAAGTTTGCATTGGCACGTTAATTAGGGCTGCACCTAAACCTAAGACAACGGACAGTCCCAAAACTAAAGCTAGGTTCTGAATAAAAATAAACATTCCTAATGCCACTGCCATAAATATAAAACCAATCAAAGGCAAAGGCTTACGATGTAATTTCTGGCCAAAGTGTCCTATAATCCCTGCACCTAAAACCATTCCTACGCCCGCCGCTGCCACAAAAAAGCTAAAATCAGTTTGCTCTAAGTTTAACTTTGCAGCTAATCTAATGGATAATTCCAGGAGTGCAGCAAACACGCAGTACAAGGCGACGATTTGCAGCATAGCATTCCAGATGAGTCCATTTTGTTTGAGATACCGCCAACCGTGTAAGAATTCAGTTAAGGGATTAGCTACAGAGGTTTGCGGATCTTCTTTAAAACGAATGGGTAGCATAATTGCCGCAGACAAAAGGTAGAAACCACCTACTAATAGTTCTTTACCAAATTGAAAGTTGAGATATTCAGCCCAGTGCAGAATTGGCTTGCCCACAGCATAGCCAACAATTAATGCTCCCATCATGGTGCTGCTAAATAAGGCATTGGCAGCCATCAGATTCTCTCGTTTCACCATTAGGGGTATAGTGGCTTGTTCGGCGGGAGCAAAAAACTGTGTCACAGTGGAGATACCAAAATTCAGTGCTAATAATATTCCTAACTGTCGTGGCAAGAATGGTATACACAGCGTGAATAACCCACGGATAAGATCAGAAGCAATCATGATCAGCTTTTTTGGCATCCTGTCAACAATGACACCACCAGCAGAACCAAAAAAAATGGCTGGCAGGGTAAAGGCCATGTATAAATAAAGGCGCCCTGTCCCTTCTGACAAATTAGCAGGTAAGTATTTTTTCTCTAATAAGTCAATCATTAGGATTAGTAAAACCTTATCTGCTAACTGGGAAATCAGTTGCCCAATCCACAGAAGCATAAAATTGCGGCTTTTTAGCAGTGCGGCAAAGCCGTTATTGACAGCAGTTGGTTCAGTGGGAAACATTTAGATACTATTGACTAATGACTAAGGTAATTGGGCATGGGGCATGGGGCATGGAGCATTGGGCATTGGGCATTAGGAAAATTACTTCCCCATCTCCCCCATCTCCCTCATTTCCCTCATCTTCCCCATCTCCCCCATCTCCCTCATCTTCGGTGTCCCCAGTCCCCAATCCCCTTTTTATTCATAGTGTTTTAGTAACAAATGTAAAAATTCAGCAGCATTCAGACGATTCTGGGGTTGGGAACACCCAATTGATTGATCTACCCAATGACCTTGTACCGTTTGGGGCGATCGCCACATTGATAAATGGTCTACTGATGGATCAGCATAAAAATTATCTTCCCCACTACTTAAAATAGCAGAACTCCAATGGGTAAAATAATCATGACTCAAGCGATGTATTGGGAAATTACCCCATAGTGGGACTCCCCAACCATCTATAGCAATAAAAGCTTTGACATGACCGCCCAGGACTTGCCACTTGGTAGCAGCGATAATTGCGCCAATTACACCAGCACTAAAGCTAATGAATATAACAGGCGATTCTAGCTTATTACTCAAGCGATGCCTACGGCGATCAAAGTTATCATGCAAAAACTGCAAAATATGAAATCCTGATAAAGCTAAAATACCTTCCCCTGGGAAAGTAAGTATATCTACTACGATTCCATTGATGGTTATATCAGTCGCTGGATTTAAGCATTCTGCAATAAAGCTTTCAGTTAATTCTGGTTCATGAATTCCAGGGCAAATAATAATAGTCATTTACTTTGTTATATTGGCAATTATCACACTTTTCATTCTTTAGAAAGATTAAATATTTGAGATTCAATATTTAAATATTATGTATTTGCATCAAATTTATCAGCTTGTACCTTTAATTTAGTTTTATTTTCAGTTAATTATTACACAGACTTGGCACTGGTAACTCAAAACACAGTCTCCTATGTAACGTAATAACAACACTATTGTATATTTTTGTGTTTATGTCTATCCTATCCCCCTGGAAGGGATAATAATGAACGAGTATGGGCAATGATACAGTCATTCCCACTTACAATCTTGCCATTTTGGTTATATTGAGGAAGTTATTGTGGTTGCAACTCCAGAAAAACTGCAACATACTCACGAGCATCTACCAGGGCATGACCGAGTAGCTGTATTGCTCATGGGCTACGGTGAAGTCGAAACCTACGAAGATTTCGCTAATTATAACGAACAGGCTTTAAATCTACTTACTGCCAAATTCGCTCCAGTACCCACTTGGATTTATCCGCCCCTAGGAAAACTATTGGCGTTATTTGACCGTCATGAGTGGGGACATACACATCATGATTTCATCTCTCCACATAATGCCATTTTTGAACGGCAACGGGCTGGAATTGAACACGAATTACAACATAAATGGGGTGGTGGTGTTCAAGTTTTCAAAGCTTTTAACTTTTGCGCTCCTTTTTTGCCTAAACAGGTTTTAGCAGAACTCAAAAATCAAGGTTTTGAAAAAATCTTAATTTATCCGTTGTTGGTAGTAGATTCTATTTTCACCAGTGGCATAGCTATTGAGCAAGTTAATAATGCTCTAGCTGAATTAGCCGATGGTGATGAACATTGGGTCAAAGGAATGCGTTATATTCCTTCTTTCTACAATGAGCCTGAATATATTAATTTAATGGCGCGTTTGGTAGAAGAAAAAATTAATTCTCACTTAGCCGATGCCTACCTACCTTCACAAATTGGCATTGTGTTGATGAATCATGGTTGTCCTCACAAAGCCAAAGGATTTACATCTGGTATTGATGAAAGTCAAGCACTTTACGAATTAGTCAGAGAAAAGTTAATTAACCGGTATCCTTTAATTTCTGTAGGTTGGTTAAACCACCATACACCGCTAATTGAGTGGACACAGCCAAATGCTACCCAAGCTGCAAAAAATATCATTCAATTGGGTGCAGAAGTGGTAATATTTATGCCAATTGGCTTTGCCACAGAAAACCACGAAACATTGTTAGATGTTCATCACATCATTCATGTTTTAGAAAAACAGCATCCGAATGTGGATTATTTACAAATGGCTTGTGTAAATGACAATCCCCAATTTTTGGATATGGCTGCTGAATGGGCAAATGGTCATATTGCAGAGTTGATGCAAGAGGAAGCTAAGGAAGTTAATGTGCAGTTGCCTTTAACTCATCATCATCACCATCATCATTAGGTGATTGGAAAGAAGAGGGTGCAGGATGTGAGAAGAATAATTTTTTGTCTCTTGCCTTTTCCTTGACCCAAACAGGGTGTGGGGTGTAGAGAACCCAGCCCTCTACACCTCTTTCAAACATAAAGTTCGTAACCGACCCAACTATGAATTGGGGGTTTTTTATTTGGAAGTCCCTTGAGGTAATTTTTATATTATTTTGAGACATAATCTCCGGTATTACTTTATTCTGTTAGTAGATTTTTAATCTAACAACATAATTTTAATACCAGTATCCAGATGAAAACAACTATAGCGAATATTCACAGTCAGCCAGCTACACCAAGCTATTCACCTTCTGTACCCCTTCATGTGTACCGGGAATTAGTTGCCGAGTTACAAGCGGTACAGGCTAAGTTAGATGTAGTCACCAGCGATAATCAGAAATTGTCCCAGGAAAATCAACAACTGCGGCAAGAAATTACCAAAGTGGTTCAGTCTTGTTTAGAACTGCAAAAGTTAGTAGACTCTTCAGCACCTGTGTCTCAACCAGCTAAACACACCCAAGCTGATGTCATCAACACTATACCGAGTTATCAGCCATTACTACGTGTTAAAGCTAAAGCTAAAGCTAAATCTGCAAATAAACCACCTGCGAAAACAGCATCTCCTCCACGTCAACCAACTCCCAAACCACCTCGAAAAATCCGAAGTGAGGTTTTTTCTGTACCTGTGATAGATATGAATTTTCCCTCTTCAGCACCAGTTTTTATAGAGGAACAAGAAGTAAGATATTATACTGAGCATGAGTCTGAATTAAAGGGACTGAATGGCTGGTGGTTAATAATTACTATTGTCTTAATTATGATTACTGGTTTTGGTGCTGGGTATTTAGTTGTGCGTCCTTTATTACAAAATGAGAGTCAGAGTCGTTAGCTATTCAACACCTATGAATCCGTGTCTTCATCATCCTAGTGGACTACTGACTGCTGATTACTTACATAATTAAATTCTACCCGCAAGAGGTAAATTCACCTTCAATCGTTTAAACATTGCTTCCCGCCCTTGCATTGCTAAGGTATCATTTAAGGGTGAAAGTTGAATTTCTTCCTGATATTTCAACCTTAAGGCCGTTTGAATTAACCAATCTGCTACAAAGGGATTTTTCGGTAACAATGGTCCGTGAGAATAGGTTGCGATCGCATTCTGATAAAATGCACCTTCTGTACCATCTTCACCATTATTACCTAAGCCATACACCACGCGCCCCAAGGCTTCCACTTTACCTAATTTAGTCCGTCCACCATGATTTTCAAACCCGACTAAATAGGGTTTAGTTCCTGTCATTGCTTCCAGTTCTTCTGCAAAACGTGAAGCTGTAACTTCTATAACCAAATTACCAATGCAACGTTTCGTATTTTCACCAGGATGGATAGAAACTAAATCTAATATTCCTAAACCTTCAATTCTTTGTCCAAAGCCTGGTTCATAATAATGTCCTAGTAGTTGGGGAGAACCACAGGTAAAAACCCCTGGTGTACCATTTTCGATTTTTTCCCGCATTGCGTCAGCTTTTGCACCTTGTAAGTCCCGCATCACGATTTCTTGCTGACGGTCTTGTGCGCCTCCACCGACTATCACATCCACTGATTTTAGATCATCTGGGGTGGAGTTGTGGTCTAAGGGCAATACTGTGACGTTATATTCCCGCCATTGTGCGCGACGTTCTATAATTATAACATTTCCGCGATCACCATAGGTACTCATCAACTGAGGATATAACCAACCTATAATAATTTCCATTTGTCCAGAACGCATAAATCCTCACTTTAACAATTCAAATTAATGTGCGTTCAATGTTACCTCATTTTTTCTATTTCTCCATTTTATCTGGGAATTTTGTAGTTTATGTAACAGTATTTATATCAACTTGTCACTATAATGAATAAAAAGCTAAAGTCTAAATCTTACTTCCACTGGTAAAACTACAGAAAGAATCGGGTTTTCTTCACAACCGCATAAATTAATAAATATATGGATTGTCAAACTGCTACTTTAGTCTACCAAGCAGAAAATCATCTCGACAAAATTCAGGATATTTTTCCCGAAGCTTGGAAGTTTTTAGAAGAACAAGCTTTTGCTTATGTTCATAGCAAAGCAGACAAATTTGATTCCTCAGTTAAAAAGTTAGTTGGGGAAACGAACTTTAAATTCAGGATGGTTCACCGTGATGATAAAGACCAATTAACAAAAGATTTGAGTGAGTTATTAGGTGATATCACTTCGCGTTTATTGTTAGAAAAGCATTTTTCTCAAGTTGTTGGTCAGCAGATTTTCTTTAGTACAATTTGTTGTAGCAGCCATCTTACCACAGACCATGAATTATGTTTAGAAGAAGTTTTACCTTTACAACGTGCTGCGGTGAAATTGCAATAGCAAAAAAATTACATTCTCATCACTGTACCAAGGGTTTATCATCGTCTTTTTTATCGGGAGTATCCCAAATGTGTAACTTTATTTTTATCTGACCTTACAACTTATCCAAGGCATAAAATAAATGAATGTTCGTGCGGTATGCCTACGGCATACCGCAAAGGACACAAAGAACGTGAAGAAAAGAGAGCTTCAAAGGGTTTTTGAATTAGTCCTGTGATTTTTGTATAAATACTGGGATACTCCCTTTTTATAATTTTATAAACACTATTCTGTTGTTAAACCATTAACCTGTAGTAAATTCAAATCCCTTTCAAATATCTCATCAATGGGTAACATTTCCCCAATAGTGGTCATAAATTTATGATCTTTTGTTGCCCGAATTATTGTACCATCATCTAAACAATATTCATACAGTTCCTGCACACCCCGATGATGCCATTGTGCTATTGGTTGTGTGTAAATATTTCCATTTTCATCAAGACTGAAAAGACTGCACTCAATCCTTTTTTCGACAATTTCCCCAATAGGAATCAAACCATATTCAACAGTCAAAACCTCCGTTTTATAACTTAAACAATACTCGGCAAATTTCAACATATCTGCAAATAGCTTTTCTGCAACTTGCTTCTTCACCCCATTTTTCATTGCACCGTCAATAAACTTTTCTTCCTGCTTCTGCATTTCCGAAACTTTCTTTTTACCCATAGCACGACGCAGTAAGTCAGCTTGTCCTAAAGAATAACCTGCCATATCTTGAGCAATTTTCATAATTTGCTCTTGATAAACCATAATTCCATAGGTTTCATTTAAAATAGGTTCTAAAGTTCCTGTTTCATATTCAATTTCTTCCCTTCGATGTTTACGGTTAATAAACTTAGGAATCAATCCTGCATCTAATGGTCCAGGTCGATAAAGTGCCAAAATAGAAGAAATATCTTCGATATTAGAAGGCTTCAAATCTCTCACTATCTGCTTCATTCCCGAAGATTCTAATTGAAATACACCTTCCAAATCTCCAGATTCTAATAATGAGTATGCCTTTTGTACTTCCTTAGGTAATGTACTATGTTGACCTTTAGCTAATATATGTTGTGCTTTTCTTTCTTGACCAGTAATTTCATCGGGGTCAATTTTGTAACCATTAGTTTCTTGAATTAAATCAATAGTTTTTTGAATCAGAGTCAGGTTACGTAAACCCAAAAAGTCCATTTTTAATAAACCCAATGATTCCAAATCTTCCATAAAATATTGGGTAATTACGGAACCATCATTATTTCGTTGTAAAGGAACAATTTCATCTAAAGGTTCAGCAGAAATAACCACACCTGCCGCATGAACACCAAAGGTTTTATTAGTTCCTTCAATTCGCATAGCCATATCTAGCCAATGACGAACTTTAGCATCATGATCATATTTTTCTTTAAACTCTGGTGCTGGTGTTTCATTAGAAACCATAACTTTGAGTTTAGTTGGTTTTCCCCGTACCACCGGAATCATTTTCGCCATTTTGTCAGCTTCCCCATAGGGAATATCCAACACTCTAGCCACATCTTTTAATACTGCTTTTGATGTTAAACGGTTAAAAGTAATAATTTGGGCAACTCTATCAGCACCATATTTATTAGTTACATATTCAATTACTTGATCTCGTTTCTCAATGCAAAAATCCGTATCAATATCAGGCATTGATTTCCGTTCTGGGTTCAAAAATCGCTCGAATAGTAAACCATGATGTACCGGGTCAATATTAGTAATTCGCATAGCATAAGCGACCAAAGAACCGGCCGCAGAACCACGACCTGGTCCCACAGGAATATTATTATCTCGCGCAAATTTGATGTAGTCCCACACAACTAAAAAGTATGTAGAAAAACCCATTCTTTGCAGCATTTTTAATTCATATTCCAATCTTTCTTTATAAATTCGATCTACTTCGCTGCGAGATTTGCGATTTAATCTTTCTAAAAGTCCTTGCCAAGCAATTTCTTCTGCGTAAGTATCAGGAGTGTGACCAGAAGGAATAGGAGGAGTAGGAATTTTCGGCTCATCCATAATATGGTAAGGCTCGATTTTATCCCCTACTTCTTCCGTTGTGGCAATGGCTTCTGCAATGACATCATCGGGTAAATGATCACGAAATAGCTGTTGCATTTCTTGGGCAGATTTGAGATATTCTGTGCCGCTATACCTCATTCTCTTATCTTCACTAATTAGCTGTCCTGTTTGAATACAAAGTAAAGCGTCGTGTGCTTCTACGTCAAAGCAAGAAATGTAATGGGAATCATTGGTAGCAATAAATTTAATGCCTAATTCACGGGCAATTTTCACAATTTCGACATTAACAATTCTGTCTTCTTGTGAACCGTGGTCTTGAATTTCTAAATAAAAATCTTCACCAAATACTTCTTTATACCATTTAGCAACTTTTCGGGCGGCATCTGGTCTCTTACTAAGAATTGCTTGGGGAATTTCTCCACCTAAACAGGCGCTGGTGACAATTAAACCTTCTTTATATTCTTTGAGCGAATTTTTATTAATACAAGGACGGGAAAAAATACCTTTACCTTGCACACCTTGAAGGTGAGAAATTGTGGTTAATTTAACTAAATTTCTATAGCCTTTTGTATTTTTAGCTAAAACAACTTGATGATATTTAGGACGGCGTTCTTGTTTTTCAATATCACCGTTAATAATATACATTTCGTTGCCAATAATTGGCTTAATATTCTTACTACGACAGATTTTTATCAGTTCAACAGCGCCATACATGACACCATGATCTGTGAGGGCGATCGCTTTCATCCCCAGTGTGATCGCTTGATCTACTAACTCTGGTAATTGACTTGCTCCATCGAGCAAACTATAGTCACTGTGAATATGTAAAGGTACAAAAGACATAAGCAATTAAAAATTCAACAATTAAAAATTAAAAAATCAAGATGCAGTAATAGCTTAACAGTTTTTCTCCACAATGACCTCTAACAATGCGAAACTTTTCTCCTGACAACTGATGTTCTAGTAGAGACAAATATACAATAGTATCCACCATGAACACAATTAAGGCTATTACCTGGTTAAAGCGTATTCCTCTCACCTTACAAATCATCATTGCCCTAGTCCTGGCAATCATCTTAGGTATGGCTTTAGGCGCAGGAAATCCTAGCCGCAGCAATGCCACCTTAATTACTAACTTAGCAATTCCCGCTGAAGTTAGTGTTGAAAGCACTCCGTGCCTTAGCTACACCTTTAATTCTAGTAGCAGTGCTCCACACCTTCATGACTACCAATCTTCCCGGTACAGCCGGTAGACGGTTAGCAGTGCTGCTTTTAACTAACACCATACTAGCTATTGTTGTGGGACTCTTAGTAGCCAACATTTTACGTCTAGGTACTTGGGGAAGGTTAGTAGCCCCAGGTAGCACAGAAATCACTCCTAAAAGTTTCGACCCTTGGGGATTATTTAAAGATGCCTTACCAGAAGCCATCCTCAAACCCCTGGTTGATAATAATGTCATCCAACTCATCGTTATCGCCCTCAGCTTTGGTATAGTTTTACGAGCATTAAAATCAGAACAAATCAATGCTGGAAAGACAGCATACCAACCAATTGAAGATGTAATTGCCATATTATTTGAAGCAATTATCAGTATCCTCAACTGGGTAATTGCCTTAGTACTTATATTAGTATAGTCGCCAAAATCACTGCCGCAAGAGGCTTTGTAGCATTTCAATCCTTAGCAGCCTTCATCTTAGCAGTGTTGGTAACCTTATTTTTACAAGCTTGTTATTACCTCACCAGAGTGAAATTTGGTTCTTGGGTAAACCCGGTGAAATTCTTAGCTGGTGGTGCTGATGCCTATTTAACAGCCTTTCCCACCTCTTCTTCAAGAAGAGCAATGCCCATCACTTTTGAAGTTTCACAAACAAAAATTGCTTTAAGAAAATCTTCTGCTTCTTTAGACGCATTAGTTGGCGCAAATTTCAATAATGATGGCACAGCTCTTTATGAAGCCATGTCTGCATTGTATATTTCCCAAGTCATTGGGCAACATCTGAGTTTAGGACAGCAATTAGTTGTCGTTCTCACATCCATTTTTGCCTCAGTGGGTGGAGCAGGTATTCCCAATGCTGGACTAGTAACGATGACCTTGGTTTTCACTTCCGTAGGTTTACCGATACAGTATATAGCTTTATTGGTGACAGTAGACTGGTTTTTAGATCGTTGTCGCACGGCAAGAAATGTCATGGGAGATATCACTGTCAGTGCTTTACTAGATGGCAAAAAGCCCCGTTCTATAGACGAGGCGTAATCAGTTATCAGTTGCCAGTTGCCCAATGCCCAATTTTTTAAGACTGGTGATGTCCTTTAGCATCGCAATGTTTAACCAAGCACCGTTCTAAAAGTTGGATTCGCCAAAGTAAGGCAAAGCGGTAAGGATTCCATATCAATTTAGTATTAGGACTAAATAAGGGTTGGTTCAAATAATGCCAAAGAGGGAATTTAATTCTTGTGTTTTTACAAGCCATAGGAGGAACAAAATTTTATAAAATTGCTTCAGGAGTAGTTGTGATTTCATTGAATGATTAAGTTTCAACTACTAAATACCTTTTACATAGAAGATTAAACCAATATTTTTGGATTGTCTTGGTGGAAATCGCGGAAGTTAAGAAAATTTAACTTTTGCATTCTTCAAAAAAGTTTGACTAAATCCTGCATTTGTTGCTGGTGCGAACTTTGGTAGGGGGGAAGACTGAGAAGGAAGTTTTGATAAGCCATGGAGATTTGTCTAGCCACTTCATCAATAGGTACACAACCAATAGTTGTCCCCAACCCAGGAACAGCGACTATATTAATTTGTTTTTCTAAACAATTACAGTAGAATTTATTATGTTGACGAATTACCAACAGAGTTGACCACATACCTTGATACACATGATCTTTACCAGCCATAGATATGGGCATTCTGAGACTTGGAGTATGAGCAATAAAAGGATGTAAAGAGTGATTTATTTCTACAATTAAGGATGAACCTATGGGTTGATCTCCTAAATACTCTTCTTGAATGCGTTGTTGTAATAATTTTTCTACATCTTCACCGAAAAATCTGAGAACTGCTGCATCAATATTATTGTTAGCAGAGGACAAGCAACTAGAGGCGGTAACTACACAATCTAAAAAAGGCAAATCTTCAAAAGTGCCATTAACTACTTCTACATTAGGTAAGCCTTCAAAATAATCTGCAAAAGTTCTGCATAAAAAAGTTTCAGTATGTAGCAAAATCAGTTTTAAGGGAATATTATAACCCCAAGTTAGACAGGAATATGTGTTGAGGTTTTTACTTTTTTAGTTTGATTTATTAATCAAGAAAATTAGATGGCACTTAATAACAGCAAAGAAAGATAGAATCAATGTTTAACTTAATATCAGCTACTTTTCATGTTGTTACTCCCTCATTTATTTGAATTGCAAAGACTGATTGTTTAAGTGCATGATAAATATCTAAGAATAATAATTCTAGAGGTTCATTGGCAATAATCGGATAAGGAAGTAATTGTAAACAATCCTCTAAATTATGGACAATTTTCTGCAAACTGGTAGATCCTAGCATGGCTGGGCCACCTTTGAGGCTAAAGGTAGCAGGAAAAATTGCTTCTAATTCGTATCTATCATCAATTGTATTTTGCATATTCAGGAAACCGTTGTAGATGGTGTTCAGGTGTTCTTGTGATTCCTCGACATAGTAACCTATGATGTTTTGAAATTTTTCTGGGTTCATAATTTTAATAGGTGTTAGTTGAAAACCGATATCAAATCAGACTTATTAGGCATTCTTTGCCAGTATTCTGATAGTGCAGGTGCTATTTCTTAGGAACATCTTCGGTATACAAACCAAACAACTAAGGAGTATGTTAGAGTATGTTTGAAGTTTGATTGTTTTGACAACTACTGGTGAATAACTACAAGAGAGGATGCTCTTTTTCCAGAAAGAGACTCCTTAATGTTTGTTGTTCGTATTTAGTTAGACTACCCACTTCTAACTGGATTCCTATCTTGAGTTAACGCAAAAAACCGCTTTCAGTAGTGAAGCGGTTCTGAATCTATAAAGGGAATAGGGAATAGGGTTTAGGGAGATCGAGAGAATAATCTATTCCCTCCTGATTCCTGATAGCGTACCCTACGGCAAGCAAGCTAAACTTAGTGTGCCGTAGGCATAGCGTGACGATAGCCATACTCCTTCTAATAATGTGTACCTGTCTTGCGGTGGTTGATAGCTGTTATGGCATCGGGTTTGAGTAATTTACCGTTATCTACGGTTGCATAGACTACCCAATGATCACCACATTCCAGACGTTGGTTAACGGAACATTCTAAATATGCTGAAGCGTCCGTGAGAACTGTACAACCGTTGTCTGCGTCTACAGTCTGGAAGTTAGCAAACCGGTCTTCTCCGGGGGTGAAATTTTTACGGAAATGTTTCATGTAGTCTACATGAACTCCTTCCGGGAGAATATTCAGGACAAATTTACCACCGGGATACATGAGGGATTCTACGGCTCTATCTTTGGCGATCGCCACCGTAATTCCTGGTGGGTTAAAAGTAGCTTGAGAAACCCAAGCACCTAACATCCCTGTGGAAACTTCTCCTTGTTTAGCACTGACCACACAGACAGAACCAATAATTCTGCCCACTGCTTGTTCTGTTGGGGTAGCTGCTTGTTGGGGTACACGAATTTTCCTAGCCTTTTTCAACCCCTGTGCAAAATCTGTACCAGTTTCTTCACACATTTTCAGAGTCACTTCATCAGGTTTAAACTTCACTTTCAACGTGTCGAAGCCAAACCGATATCCAGCATCTCGCAGTTTACATTCAACTAAATCTAAAGCTTCTCCACTCCAACCATAGGAACCAAACACCCCAGCCAGTTTACTACTGTCACCAGTAGCTAAGACAATACCTAAAGCTGTGTGAATAGGTGTAGGTGCATGACCACCAATAGTCGGAGTACCAATAATTAAAGCATCCGCTTGTTCTACGGTATGACGGATTTCGTCAGGTGGTGCAAATTCGCAATTAATAGAATGAACAGCGACTCCTCCTTTAGTTAGCCCCAAGGCCATCGCCTGTGCTAAAATCGCTGTATTTCCATAAGCTGAAGCGTAAAGTAACGCCACAGATATTTCCCGATTCTTTTGAGAATGACTCCATTCACCATAAGCTTTAGTCAATTCAATTAAGCCAGTACGTACCAAAGGACCATGACCAACAGCATACATTCTCACCTGCAAATCAGAGATCTTCTCCAAAGCAGCTTCTACGTGAGTTGCATGGGGAGCCATCAAACAATTAAAATAGTAACGTTGGTCTTCCTTAAAGCTTTCTACATTGTCATCAAAGACTTGATCACCACAGATATGCACTCCAAATAATTTATCTGTGTAGAGAATTTGGGTCTGCTGGTCGTAGGTACAAAGTGCTTCTGGCCAACGGGGACTAGGAGTAGGTAAGAATTTTAAAACATGACCCTTACCCAAATCTAATGTTTCTTTACCACGCATGACCAAAACTTTGATATCTTGGTCTGGGAAAGATGCTCGCAAATTATTTGCACCAAGAAGAGAACAAACAAAAGTAATTTGTGGTGCAAGTTCTAAAAGTGCTTTTAAAGTTGGTATCCGATTGGGGCTAAAATGACCCATAATTACATAATCCAACTTGCGGAAGTTGACCGTATTCTGCAAAGCTTCTAGATAAATAGTGGTGAAGCTTTCTCCCGGAGGATCAATCAATGCAGTATTATCGGCTTCTATTAAATAGCAATTAGAGGTAGTACCTCTTTCTAGTGCATATTCAATTTCAAACCGGAGACGTGACCAACTTCTCGCTCTGAGAACCTTTGTATTTGTAGCAATAGGTAGAACTTGTACGTCGCGTGGTTTGGAATCGCTCATAGATTTTTTAGATGTTTGTTGTGGAGAAAAAACTTGAGAAAACCAATTTTTAGCCGATGCAAAAGCGTTGGAAAAAGAATCTGGAAGTTCCATATAAATTATGAAATGATCGCCGTAAAATATCTGTGCATTGCAATTCAAAATTAAAAAATGGGTAATGGGGAATTGGTAATCGGGAGAATTATCTATCACCTATCCCCAATACCCAGTCCCCAATACCCAGTCCCCAGTCGCCAATTAGTAGTAGTTCCCTACTTTGCGATGACGTACTGCTGTAACTGCGTCAGGTTTAGAAACTCGTCCATTTTCAACTGTGCAGTATAAAATCCAGTGGTCACTACATTCCATGCTGGTGACAACTTCACATTCCATGTATGCAAGTGCATCTGTCAAAATTGGTGAACCGTTTTTGGCGGTTTGGGTTTTTACTCCGGCAAATCTATCTGCACCGGGATGTAAACGCTTGAGGAAGTGCTTTTTCAGGTCTTGATAATTTCCTTCTTCCAGAACGTTGAGAACAAAGCGATCACCTATTTGCAGTAAGCTATCAATAGCCCGATCTTTAGCTACAGCCATGGTGAATCCTAACGGCTGGAAACTAGCTTGTGTCACCCAGGAAGCTATCATTGCACCACTAATATCACCTTTTTTGGTGGTAACAATGTACAATCCACTGCTAATCCGACCCAACGCTTTTTCCATGTTCACGTCGAGGGATTTGATTTGTTTGATGTTGCGTTCCCGCATCACCAATTGTCCCAAATCTGTACCTGCTTCTCCACAAATTTGGTACGTAAAGACACCAGGAACTTCTTTAATGCGAATTGCTGGAAATGCTTCTTTAATTCCCAAGTCAATAAACTTACGACGTAAGGTATCAATGGGTTCATCATCGCCACCGTAACATTCAAATAGTCCCACTACTTGGTTATTTTTGGCGACTGATAGCAATGAACTGATACCAGATTGAGCAGAAATCGAACTAGTTGGAGGCATTCCAATCACAAGACCTGATGCTCTACCTGCTAGTTCTTGAATTTCTTGAGGTTCTGCGGTGTTCAGATCAATTACTTCTACTCCCACACCAGCTTTTTGGATACCTTCAGAAATTGCCATAGCCAAGCGATCACTATAACCGTATTCTGAAACATAGAATAAACCAACAGTAGTTTCTGCTGTGGCTTGTCTTTGGCTCCAGCTTTGGTAACACTCTGTCAGAATATCTAAGTGATGGTGTAGTAATGGTCCGTGTCCGTTGGCAATAATGTTAATTTTGCCTAAATCACCCATTCTCTTCATTGCATTCAATAGAGAACGAGCATTTGGACTCATTAAGCAATCGTAGTAAAATCTGAAGTCGGCTTCAATGGCCTCTAAATCTTCGTCAAAGGTGCGATTATCACAAAAATGCATTCCAAAAGCATCGCAAGTGTAGATGATTTGGGTTTTACGGTCAAAGCTGAAAATGGTATCAGGCCAGTGTAAATTTGGCGCACTGACGAATTCTATTTCATGTCCTTTACCAATATTAATGCGATCGCCACTTTTAACAATTCGCTTGGAAAAAGGATCATGTACCAAACCTTCCAAAAATTGCAGTGCTACTTTGGAAGCTAAAACAGTCGCTCTTGGTGCTAACTGTAATACATCTTCTACCAAACCACTATGATCTGGTTCTGTATGACTGACAATTATATAATCAATAGTTTTGGGGTTAACCAAACTTTTGAGTGTATCTAAATACAATTGACGAAACTTCTGGTGAGAAGTATCAATCAAAACAGTTTGTTCACCTCTAATTAAATATGAATTATAGGTTGTGCCGTTTTGCAGTCCAAATTCAATATCAAAACGATCCCGATCCCAATCCAGAGAGCGAATCGCCGTGGTGTTAGGGGCAATTTCAACAGTTTGTATAGTTAACCGAGGCTCAACTTCCTCTGAGATCGCTACCATGATTCGTCTCCGAGTCCAAATAATATTCTCTTCTCGACCCATTTTCTTACTAAACTCTTTTTAAAGTTGTAATGAAGAATATATTTTGAGAAATTCAACTTGTATCAATTACTGCCTTACTGACTCCTTGCAAAACACTTTTTCAGCAAGCTCTACTTGTATTGACTGGTGTAGGTGCGCTAAGTAATTCTAACGCACCCTGAAAACTAAGGAAAATTCACGCTGCAAGTATTAACTAAATTTGCGTCTAATTTTAAACCAAATTCTTCTTCAAACACTCCTTTCTTATAATCTAAACTCCACAGTTCTAAAGCACAATCATCACCTAAAATTCTGGGGAATAACAATATTTTAAATTCATGTTTCTGGGGAATATATTCACACTGCACTTGAGAGATAGCACCGATTTGTCTTCTATCTAAGGCTACTGACAATCTTAAAATTGCACTCAGTTGAGAAACTATGAGCCGATGTTCTTTATGCAATAAATTACGGTAGTTATCGTGTTTTTTCTTAGGGGGTGATTTGCGGTGATAACGGGCTAAATTAGCTATGATTTCTATTTCAGTTTCGTTATAACCAAGTAATTCACCATTTCTAATCAAATAGTATGAATGCTTGTGGTGTGAAGAATGGCTGATGTAGTGACCACAATTGTGTAAAATGGCAGCAGCCCAAAGCAATTGTCTTTCTTGTTGACCCCAATTATGTAGTTGACTTTGAGTTTGATCAAATAAACTCAATGCAAATTTAGCTATGTGATCGCTATGCTCGCCACAAGCATTGCTATTTTCTAAGTTAATATGGTATTTCTTAGCAATTTTTAGAACATTACGTTCTCTAATCGAACTTTGATAGCGTAGTTTATTGTCAATAAAACCATGTGTCAGCATCCAATCGACAATTACACCTTCTCGCAGAGATCGTTCACAGAGTGAAACTGAATCCACATCTAACAGGGTCATGGCTTCCTGTAATATCACCGCCCCAGCTAGTATCACTTCTGACCGCTTTTCTGGCATTCCTGAAATTGCAGCCCTTTCTACATTGGTCATCCGTCGTAAGCGAGTTACCCAAGTCCGCAAGTCTTGAAGACTAAATTGATAACCGTTGAGAGTAGAAGGAACAACACCCATTTTTTCTTTAGCATGAATAGTTGCTAAGGTTTCAATGGTGCCTGATGTTCCCACCAATTTGGGAGATTCACCAGGTTTGAGTTTAAAAAGTACATCTTCTACAGAACGTTCTAACATCCCTTTTGCATAAGCTTGTAAGTATTGAAACTCACAATGGCTGATTGGGTCGGTGTTAATTAACTCTCCAGTTAGTCGGACTGCACCTACTTTCGTGCTGGTAAGGCTGCGGGGGTCTTGAGAGTCACCTAAAATTAATTCTGTGGAACCACCACCAATGTCAATAATGATGTGTGGTTCGTGATTAAATTCCATCCCTGATAAAACACCTAAATAGATGCGTCGGGCTTCTTCTTGACCAGAAATCAAGTCTACGCTTAAGCCTATTTCGCTTTCTATGTTCTGTAAAAAATCCTGCCCATTAGGGGCTTCGCGGACGGCGCTGGTTGCTACTGCAATAATGCTTTCTGCTTCTAGGCTTTGAGCAAGTTTTTGGAAACGTCCCAAACAAGCGATCGCTTTTCTGATCACTTCTGGTTTGAGTTCTCCAGTTTCCAAGTTGCGCTCGCCTAATCTTACGGTTTCTTTTTCTCTGGCGATCATCGTAAAAGCTGGTAGCGTCGGTTCAATTCTTACTATGACGATATGTAAGGAATTAGTACCGATATCAATAGCCGCAATAATCGGGTTTTGCTTGACTGGTTGAGTAGGTGTACTCCCCCAGTTAGCTGAAACTGCATTCAGCATTTAGGTTTCTCTCTAATGGTACAAGGAGGTAGAAGGGGAGAAAGCAAGTGCATAATTATAGCAGATTGCAGATCAATGAAGTACAGAATCTAAATTGAAACCTAGACAGCAAGAGAGTTTTAGTCCTGAATCCTGCCATATTAGTGTGTCGGTTTAATCGGCACTTCATACTTGTTACGTGCAATCTATCTATAGATTAGATTGGTCAGGTTAATTATCTGGTGATATTACTCACAATTAAAGTCATGAACTTGTATCCAAAACTGTAACCTTAGTTAATGTATAAGGATCATGAAATAACAAACCCCAGGATACAAATGAAAGATGCTTAAAAAGAGTTTTTGCCTTACGCCATGTATTTTTCCAAAATTTGGATGCTCCCTGTATGTACAGTTAGCAAATAACGATATTATTCTATAGATGTTAAGATATGTGAATTCTTTAAATATGCTCAAAACACCAGAAAGCAACCAAGAACCATTATGGCTTGTAATTATCCGGCTCTTACGCTGGCATAAACCAGAAGGCAGGTTAATTTTGATGATTCCTGCACTATGGGCTATATTTTTGGCAGCTGCTGGTAAACCACCTTTAGCCCTAGTGGGAGTAATTATATTAGGTACTCTGGCCACTAGTGCAGCAGGTTGTGTAGTTAATGATTTATGGGATCGAGATATAGATCCGCAAGTAGAGAGAACACGCGAGCGCCCCCTGGCTTCCCGAGCCCTTTCCTTAAAAGTTGGTATTGTGGTTGGTATAGTTGCCTTAGCCTGTGCAGTAGTTCTCGCTTTCTATCTTAACCCCTTAAGCTTCTGGTTATCAGTGGCAGCAGTACCTGTTATTTTATTTTATCCAGGGGCAAAACGGGTATTTCCTGTACCTCAATTGGTGCTTTCCATTGCTTGGGGTTTTGCAGTGTTGATTAGCTGGAGTGCAGTTACACAAAACATTTCCACACCTACTTGGTTACTGTGGGGTGCAACAGTTTTCTGGACATTGGGATTTGATACAATTTATGCGATGAGCGATCGCCAAGATGATCAACGCATCGGTGTTAATTCTAGCGCCCTCTTCTTTGGTAAATACGCTCCTATAGCCATTGGTATTTTCTTCGCTGGAACAATCATCCTCCTCGCTGGAGAGGGAATCTTAGTTAATCTCAATGGATTTTTCTGGATTACCTTAATCACTTCCGCTTGTAGCTGGGTTTGGCAATTTATGCGCTTAAGAAACCCAGAACTACCCAACCCTGCTTATGGTGAAATGTTCCGTCAAAATGTCTGGATTGGATTTTTGATTTTAGCAGGAATAATAGTTGGTTCTTTCTAAAGATTTATACCCCAATACGTTTCAGATAAGCCTCTTTCTCTCCCCCTGGCTGGGTAAACAGATAATTTTTCTTAACTAAACCCTATTGATTTATAGCCGCACACCCAGCCTAAAAAGCTAACCTTATCCAGCTACTGACCTTGATGTTTAATCGGCAAATTAATTACAAAGTATGTTCCTTTTTCAACCGCTGGAATTACTTCTATCTTACCTTGGTGTTTCTCAACTATTTGATAACAAATACTCAACCCTAAACCAGTACCTTGACCTACAGGCTTAGTCGTGAAAAAAGGAGCAAATACTTTATTAATAATTTCGGGTGCAATTACTGAACCAGTATCTTTAATTTTGACTTTGATATAGTGATAATCAACTTGTGATATCTCTATAACTATTTGTTTATTATGTTGTTTTTGACATTCTATAAAATCCATGTATGGTATTACTAAAGAATGTCCATAAATACCTGATTAAGTTGTACCGGATAACAATCAATCAAAGGTCAGTTATTATATTTTCTAATGACTTTAATTTCTGGATTCAAGCATTAATTGAAAATTAATAAAGTATTATCAATACCCTCATGAATATCTACATCCTTCATTTCCGCTTCATCTAATCGGAAAAAATTACGCAACGACAATAGAATTTCCCGAATACGTTGAGAGCCCACTGTCATAGATGACAAAATCTTACCCAAATCTTCAGTCATAAGTTCTAAATCAATAGCTGGAATTTTTTCCTCAATGATTCAATTTTTATCAGGGTACTGTTCTTGATACAAATACAATAAAGCAATTAAATTTTTTTAAAAATTTTCAGTACATGGAACATTACCATGAATGAAATTCACAGAATTCTTAATCTCATGGGCCATTGCTGCTACCATCTCCCCAAGAGAAGATATTTTTTCAGTTTGAATTAGTTGCCCTTGAGTATTTTTTAAATCTTGCAGTGCTTGTTGCAGTTCTTGAGTTCTTTCTTTGACCCTTTGTTCTAAAGTTCGTTGCGCTTGTCGCAGTTCTTGAGTTCGTTTTTCTACCCTTTGTTCTAAATTTTTACGAGGAAGTTATAATTCCTCTGTATAATCTGCAACAGAGTCGACTAATTGATTTAAGGATGTTGCTAATGTCCCTACTTCATCATTGGTTTTAATATTAGCTCTGATTTTAAAATTTGATTCTTGGGTGATTTTTCTAGCAGTGTTAGTAACTGCTTGTAGAGGAGGGGTAATTAACTTAGTAGTCATAAATGCAAGCACAGCTGCTATTAAAGACAAAATTAATATACTTTTTATAATATACTTTTTATTCGCAGCTTTTTAGCTTTATCAAAGCTAACATTTGCCTCATATCTTTGCAGATCAGCATTTTTGATAATTATATTTAACTCATTTGCCAGTTCCTCCAATTGGAATTGAGCTTTAGATATTCTTGTTAATTTAGCAAAATTAGCAGAATTGGCTGAGTACAATTATTTGTTTGATATTGTAAGTTTTGGACTCCTATAGAACGCCAAAAAGTTATGATATTTTCACTATATATATAACTATATATATAACTGTCTATTAGACCTCATGCAGAATTAATTTTATGTTATAAAAGGGGGTTGTCTTTGTTTTAGCCAAAAGTTAGAGTTCCAGGGTTATCTCTGAATTAGCGAGGGGAAAGAACACCAAAAATACATAAAATCTAAAACTCTCCTTCATACCACATAAACAATTTTCTAATAGGTCTATTATTTTTATATTTTTGTATTAAGCTAATGAAATCTTGATTATTTACCGCTAAAGCATTAGGATTTTCTGTAATAAAGGTTTCTAGGTGAGATAACTGTGTATTTACCTGATTAATTTCCTTTGTAAATCTATTTTTTTCGAAATATATTAATTAAGAAATAATTTTCTACTATATTAACTGCTCTTTGTGGATATATCCTTACCGTAGTTACAGAATTTTTTAAATCTTTTACAAGTAATTCTTGCTGATCACATAGAAATAATTGCTTTTGGCCTGTTTCTTCGTAATAGTTGGCAATAAGTACTTTACTGATTGCTCCTGTAGGAATTATATAGAAATCATATTTGATTTTTGAAAAAGACTAAGAGATAATACTGAGAAACTGTCTTATCTAATAGCTAACAATGAGCAACCAGGAGCTACAATCTAAAATTGCAGAACTACAAGAATTTATAGATGAGCGTCCAGATGCAAGGGAAGTAAGAAAAGCATTGGCAGTGAAG